>QFCE01002607.1_pt1 | contig 220938 bp, 203 predicted proteins | sample 5346091 | NCBI WGS metagenome assembly QFCE01 (sample SAMN09062252, study PRJNA434731) | Human gut metagenome, whole genome shotgun sequencing project. | isolation source: stool timepoint A chromium assembly | host: Homo sapiens | collected 2015
TCCTCAATTCCTTCATACGGTCTGTTTTCAAATCTGCCAATCGGCAGCTACCGTTCCCGCTAATATCTTACCGCTTCCTCAGCTTCCCCTTCGGACAGCCCTGCATAAGCCATAAACTGCTCTACCAGCGGCGGTCCTACAAACACCTCCAGCTTCTTTAAATCCTGCGCCAGCTCTTTCTTATTCAGCTTTTCCAACGCATACTGCACGCACTTGGTAATCCCTTCTCCCGAAGCAGTTAACGTACCGTCTAAATCAAATAATAATGCCTGATATTCCAATTTTCTATCTCCTCTTTTCTAATAATGATACTGCCTTTTCTTTTGTCAAATTAATATACAGCTCACCGTCTAAAAGCATATTGGGAGAAGTCCTGCATTGTTTTAAGCAGTTTCTCGTAGTCAGATGAAAGCTTCCGTCTGCTGATATGCCGTCTTTTGAAACGCTAAACTGTTTCTTCACCGTCTCCAAAATTTCCATACTGTTCTTACATTGACAGCTTTTTCCTGTGCATAACACCACTTCGTGCGCATAATCGGCTTCCTTTAAGCTGGGATAGCGCTTAATAATACAGGATAAAACGGACCGCTTTACTCCCAACGCTTCCGCAGCAGTTTCCTGTACCTTCACGGTAATACACCCTTCTGCTTCCTGTATCTCCCTGAGCATGGCAACTATGTTTTCCTGTTCCTGCGGATTTCTCTGTTTACTATAATAATCTATAATTTCTCTGATTTCTTCTTTCATCGTATCAAACCTCCATTCAGATATTTTTCCTCTATATTCTATCATGTCAAAAATAACCTGCCAATGCTTTTTCTTATTTAATTCTTTCTTGCCACACTTTCGCACTTCTGTTATTCTAAAAAAAGAAGAAAGGAGACGAAAGTTTGAAACAAAGAGATAGTGGTTAGAGGAAAATAAAATTGTATGGCAAACAAACCATCCTTAGGGTGGTTTCAAAAAAAGTAAATATAGACACGACACTTAATTCATGGCAGGTGCGAGATCATCTTTGATAATATACCCACGTTGTTTTAATAAATTAAGAGCCTGTGAGGTAGTCAGTACTTTTGATTCGTTCACAGGACGTGATTCACGAAAGCCTTCCGCTGTATAAGGTTTTAAATCTGAGAGTATGTGCCAGATAGCGGTCAGGAGCATACGGCAGATGGCAATAATGGCTTTCTTGTGACCACGACGTGCTTTTATACGTTTATAGCGGTCCGTTATTTCCAGATGTTTCTTAGAACGTAATAAACCATTTGCAACTTGTACCAGAACTGGTTTAAAATAAGAACCAGCACGGGAAATTCGAGTTGATTTGATTTTTTTGTTGCTTTGGTCATTGCGCGGACAACATCCTGCCCATGAAACGAGGTGCTTTGCTGAGGGGAAAACAGACATATCACCACCGATTTCAGAAAGGACTTGGATGGCAGTCATAGGATTTTTGTCAAATCCAGGAACTGTGCGGATCAGATCAAGAGCAGCCTGATATTTATCAGAGAGACGAAGGATTTCCTGTTCTATTTCTTCAAGATGCTTTTCTAATTCATCGATGTGATTGAGACACTGACGAAGTTTTACGGCCTGTTCAGGAGAAATAGCTCCATCAACAGCAGCCTGAATTTCTTCGATTGGCGTCTTACAACGTCTGTCCACAAAAGGAGTCACATCAAATAAATCCCCTGGATGTTTCAGAATATATTCAGTAATTGAACGGGAAGACTTTCCAAACACATCACTGAATACATCGTCAAGCTTAAGGTTAGATACAGTAAGACAGTTTTGTGCACGATTCTTTTCACCAGTAATCATACAGATGAGTTTGAAACGGTATCTTACCAAATCTCTTAAGTGACGGATGTCAGCAGGTGGAATAAAGGAAGGTTTCACCATATCACACATGAATAAATCGCAGATCCATTTAGCATCCTTACGGTCAGTCTTATTTCCTTTTTGTGGTTTAGTATATTTAGGGTGAGAAAGAATGACAGAGACATCTTCTTTCTCAAGAACATTAAAAACAGGGATCCAATACTTGCCGGTAGATTCCATACAAACTTCAGTACATTGATATTTCGCAAGCCATGTAGACAGTTCCTTTAATCCTTTAGAAAAGGATGAGAAACGAGTTTGCTTATAAGTAGTTCTGCCGTTTGTATCGGTAATACCGATGCAGGCATAAATCCAGGTTTTGTGGACATCAAGTCCACAGCAATTTTTACGAAAGATTTTAAAAGACAATAAAATAACCTCCTGATTTTGTAGTAATAAAACTGACAGTGACTGGTCATCCGGCAAAATCGAGTCGACTTTGGAAGAGATAAGTTTACGGGCTACTGTTATGCGCCATTCATTGATGCCTTAACGGATGACCGACAACATATAATTATGCGAGGTCGCCGCTATACAGCCCCGCCACTCACCTCCACGTGTTCTGTAGTGTGTCAGTCTTATCAAAAAGATAATATCAGAAGGAAGATAAATTAAAAAGCGGAAGTTAGCCGACGGGTTTCATGACCCCATCGGTGCCTTTCGCAGAAAGGTGGAAAATAATTATGATAAAAGCAATCATTTTCGATATGGATGGTGTTTTATTTGATACAGAAAGAATTATGAAAAAAGGGTGGGAAAAAGCTGCCGATTTACTGAATTTTTCTCTTGAAGAAGACCGATTAAAACAATTAAGAGGAGGTTCCAGAGAACGAAATTGTGCTCTTTTTAAAGAATGGTATAATGGCACAGTTGATTATCATCAAGCCAGAAAAATTCGTAGTGATTACTTAAATACTTATGTAAAAGAACATTCGGTTCCTCCTAAAAAAGGACTTTATGAATTGCTTTCTTTTCTGAAAAGTGAAAATATACCATGGGGAATTGCTACCTCTACGGACAGAGAGCAGGCTGAATATTACTGGAAATTAGCAGATATCTATGAAGAAATTTCTGCTTCTGTATGTGGAAATGAAGTCAAAGAAAGCAAACCTAACCCCGACATTTTCTTAAAAGCCGCTGAAAAACTCCACGTTTCTATTGACTCCTGTATGATTGTAGAGGACAGTATCAATGGTTTAAAAGCTGCAAAAGCTGCGGGAGGTATTTCCTGTATGATACCGGATTTAACCCCCTACAGCTCTGATTTAGCTCCTTTTTGTGACTATGTATGTGAAGATTTAACAGCCTGTATCTCACTTATACAGACTACCGGTTTTTCTTCGCCAACTCCATAATTTCCTCATATTTACTCATAATGTAGCCATAATTTTTCCTCTTATGAGGCAGCTTACAATCACTACAGTCCTTAATTCCTTTCTCTGTATATTTAAAGTTGCCTCCACATTTGCTGCCCAGAGCATACAGCGGACAGTAGCAAAACAAACAGTTAAAATTTTCCGGATCTGCAGTTTCATGGCAAGGGAAAAATTCACATTTTTTATGACTGTAAAAAGAATACTCTTTCCCTTCCCAATATGGTTTTTCCTGTTTTTCTTCCTTTTCTTTACTCATACTGTTTTCCTTTCACTGACTAAAATACACTTTAAAACTTCCGGTTCATAGCACTTATCTGAGTCAAAAATTTCTTCCAGTAAATTTAGATTTTCATCGGAATGTTCGATTTCTCTTGCATAGCGATAAGCTGTTTCCAATAGATTTTTTTGTTCTATTGTTTCTTCATCCACCGCCCAGTTCCAAAAGGTAATTTCTTCTATCCAGAAAACGGATATCACAGATAAAACACCTTTCGAATAAATCATATCGTCATAGACTGCACCACAGAAATAAGTATACAAGAAAAACATCAAAAGCTGTTCTTTATAAACATCCCACTGTTCCTGCCCTATGGACTTTTTTATTTCAGCTTTATATCTGTCTCTCTTTTCCATATACCATGTTTCACCTTTTTGGAAAAGGTTATCTGCTGCTTTTAAATTTGTTTTCCAGTCTTCCCGAAGGACTTCAAGCCTTAACAAATCTTTCCGGATTGCCTGCACAATTTCATAATGACTGACGGAAAATTCCTCTGCACTTTCCTGCAAATAAAGCTCTGTTTCTGAAATAAAATCTCTTTCAAAAAACTCGCCTTCCTCAAGGGCTTCCTGCAAATTTTTTGCTGTTTTCAAGACACAGTACATTCTCTTTTCTATGGGAATTGTTCTGTTTTGCACAATGGAAAACAGCTTTTCTCTCACTTCTAAGAGGCAGTCGAATAAAAGAAAATCAAAATCTTCGAAATCCTCCTCACATTCCTCTTTTTCATCCTGTTCTTCCAGAAACCTCACTGGTTCCTGACATTCTAAAATCATTTTTGCGGCTATCGGACAGGATAGTGACAGGGAAAATTCTCTTAAATTTTCAAATTCTTCGATATGCCTTGGGTACAATCGACAAGTATCACACAATGCCTCTGCACCTAATTCCTTATAAATATCACAGAGGTTTTCTGAATTTAAAAAACTGCATCTTTTCTCATATTGTTCAAAAATCCCTTCTCCCCAGTCAATGGAATTCAAAAGACGAATGCCAAAGTCACCGGAGACATTACTGTATTTCTCTAAGGAATTTTCATCAATTACAATCTGCCAGCCTGCACAGCAGGTATCCGGGCATTGATCCGCTGTACAGGAAAATTTTTCATAATAATGTGGTTTTCTATAATACATACGCTACTGCTTTTCTACGATTTCATTGCCTTTTTTATAAATACTGTCAGAAGGAACCACACCTCTTACAGAAGAAAGAGGATAAATATTGCTGTTGCTTCCTACTACTGTTCCCGGATTTAACACAGAGCCGCAGCCAACTTCCACTTCATCACCCAGCATTGCTCCGAATTTCTTCAATCCTGTCTCAATCTGTGTAGCTGCCCCTTTTACTACTACCAGTTTTTTGTCCGATTTCACATTAGATGTAATGGAACCTGCTCCCATATGAGACTTATATCCTAAGATAGAGTCACCCACATAATTGTAATGAGGAACCTGTACTTTATCAAATAAGATAACATTCTTTAATTCTGTAGAATTTCCTACTACTGCACCTTCTCCTACCAGAGCGTTTCCTCTGATGAAAGCACAGTGGCGAACTTCTGCATCTTTTCCAATGATGGCAGGACCATTGATATAAGCAGTTGGTGCTACTTTCGCTGTTTTGGCAATCCATACATTATCGCCCTTTTTCTCATATTCTGCCTCATCTAAAGTTTCTCCTAATTTCAAAATATACTCGCCAATGCAGGGAAGAACCTCCCACGGATAAGTCTTTTCTTCTAAAAGTTCTTTTGCAAGGGTTTTATTTAAATCATGATATAGCTCTTTTATTGTCAACTGTTCCATTGTTCTACCTGCTTTCTTATAAATTATTTTTTTCTATTTTACTACGCTTTACGGGTTTTTCCAACCTTTTTTTGTGCCGGTTTTTTATAAAACTCCGAAGATGCATCAAAAAACTGCTTTAACATCAATTGATTTCGAAGCCCCAGCACACCTTCTGTACGAGATTTAATAAAATTTTCCAGCTTAAACATATATTCTTCTGAAGTGATGCTTCCTTCCGCCACATATGTAAGACCTTTCTCCCAACTGGCAGTAAGCTCCGGATTTAAAAGTGAACGAATAGAACAATTCACCACATCAAAAATCATTTCCCCTAAAAGTGTAGGCGTAATCACCTGTGTTTTCTTATTCAACTCCAAATATTTAATGGTCACTAATTTCTTCAAAATTTCTGCTCTGGTGGCGCTGGTTCCAATACCGCTTCCTTTAATCTGAGCACGCAGCTCTTCATCTTCAATAAGCTGTCCCGCATTTTCCATTGCTAAAATCATGGAACCTGACGTATAACGTTTTGGCGGTGATGTTTCCCCCTCTTTTATAGAAAACTCTTCAATAGAAAGAATGCTTCCCTTTCGAATACCCAAAATCCAGTTTAGAAAATCCCCATCCTCTGAAATCTGGTCTTCTTCTTTTCCCGAACCTTCCTTTTTCTTTCCAAAAGAATTAGGGGTTACTTTTAAATATCCTTCTGATACTAATATTTTAAAAGAAGAAAATAATTTCTCTTTTTCAATCACCGATACCAGATTGATTTTCTGATATACTGCCGGAGGATAAAAAATGCTTAAAAACCTTCTTACAATCACTTCATAAACCTTACTTCCCTGCACAGAAATACTGCGTAAAGCATTTAATCCCTGTCCTGTAGGAATGATGGCATAGTGGTCTGTAATCTGTTTATCATTTACATATCTTGTTTTTATGAGATTTTTATACGCACCTGTTTCTAAAATTTCCGCCGCATAAATACTTCCATGTTCATAGTTTTTTAAACCGCTGATATTTTTATAAATCTCTTTTGCAACTGCGCTGGAAAGGACTCTGGCATCTGTTCTTGGATAAGTAACCAGCTTTTTCTCGTATAATTCCTGCACAATTTTCAGGGTTTCATCAGGACTTAATTTAAACAATCTGGAACATTCATTCTGAAGCTCTGCTAAATTAAATAATAACGGAGGATTTTTATTTTCTTTTTTCTTTTCTATTTTTTCCACCACTGCTTCCAAAGGAGAATTTGCAGAGAGAATTTCCTTTAATTCCATAGCTGTTTCTTTCTTTTTAAATCCGTTTTCCTTATATAAAAGAGGGGATGCAAAGTATCTGCTGCCTTCTACGGCTCTCCATTCACCTTCAAAAGTATGTCCCTGCTGTTTAAAATTACCAATCACTCTGTAAAAAGGCGTCTTGACAAATTCTCGAATTTCCCTCTCTCTGCGTACTACCATTCCCAGAACACAGGTCATTACCCTTCCTACAGAAATCGCCTGATAACGACTCCCCAGATAATTTGACACAGTATTTCCATATTTTAAAGAAAGTAATCTGGAAAAATTAATTCCCATGAGATAATCCTCTTTTGCCCTGAGATATGCAGATGCAGAAAGATTATCGTACTCACTGATATCTTTTGCTTCTTTTATCCCACGAATAATTTCTTCCTCTGTCTGGGAGTCAATCCAGACCCTCTTTTGCTTCTTCTCTTTTACCCCTGCCATCATTGCCACAAGGCGATAAATATATTCTCCTTCACGTCCGGAGTCCGTACATACATAAATCGTTTCCACATCTTTGCGGTTTAAAAGCCCGCTGACAATTTGAAACTGTTTTTTTACAGAAGGAATAACTTCATATTTAAACTCCTCCGGAAGAAACGGAAGGGTTTCTAAACTCCACCTTTTCAGTGCAGGGTCATAGGCTTCCGGATAACTCATGGTCACCAAATGTCCCACACACCAGGTAATAATGGTATTTTCCGACTCTAAATATCCGTCCTTCCTTGAAGTATTTACTTTTAACGCTTTTGCAAATTCCTGTGCAACGCTGGGTTTTTCTGCTATAAATAGTGATTTATTCATGAAAGCTCTCTTTCCTTTCAAAATTACGTATCTTTTATGCTAACACAACTTTTTAAAAGCGTCAAATAGGACGCAATTTGCCATGTACGAATTTTCCTATGGAAGAAAAAAGGCGGCATACCTGTTTCTTGCAGGCTGCCACCTCTGTTAAAAAAATATCATTTTTTATTTCTTTGTAATATATCCTTTTGCTTTTAAGGTTTCTGCACAAAGCACTGCACCGCCTGCTGCGCCACGAACTGTATTGTGAGATAAACCGATAAATTTAAAGTCGTATACCTTATCTTCTCTTAAGCGTCCTACGCTTACGCCCATGCCGTTTTCATAATCTACATCAGCCTGTACCTGTGGTCTGTCAGCTTCTTCCATATAGCGGATGAACTGTTTTGGTGCGCTTGGCAGCTCTAATTCCTGTGGAATTCCTTTAAATGCTGTCAATTTTTCAATTAACTGCTCTTTTGTAGGTTTCTTTCTGAATTTTACAAAGACTGCCGCTGTATGTCCGTTTAAAACAGGAACACGTACACACTGACAGGTAATAACAGGTTCTTTTGCAGGAACGATTACGCCGTCTTCGATTTCACCCCAAAGACGCAACGGTTCCATCTCGCTCTTCTCTTCCTCTCCGCCAATATAAGGAATAATATTTTCTACCATTTCCGGCCAGTCTTTAAAAGTCTTTCCTGCACCTGAAATCGCCTGATAAGTAGTAGCAACCACTTCATAAGGCTCAAATTCCTTCCATGCTGTCAATACAGGCGCATAGCTCTGAATAGAACAGTTTGGTTTTACTGCAACAAATCCTCTTGTTGTTCCCAGACGTTTTTTCTGGAATTCAATCACATCAAAATGCTGTGGATTGATTTCCGGAACAACCATCGGTACGTCCGGTGTCCATCTGTGAGCGCTGTTATTAGAAACTACCGGTGTTTCTGTCTTTGCATATTCTTCTTCAATGGCTTTGATTTCCTCTTTTGACATATCTACTGCGGAAAAAACAAAATCCACAGTGGAAGCAACCTCTTCTACATCGGCAACATTCATAACCACTAATTTCTTTACTGCTTCCGGCATAGGAGTTGTCATTTTCCAACGAGCTCCTACTGCTTCTTCATAGGTTTTTCCTGCACTTCTTGCACTTGCTGCAACAGTCACCACTTCAAACCAAGGGTGATTTTCCAGTAAAGAAATAAATCTCTGTCCAACCATTCCTGTTGCGCCTAAAATTCCGACTCTTAATTTTTCACTCATCTGCTTATCTCCTCCGTTTCGTTTTATTTAATATAGCAAATCCTGTCAAAATGTCAATGTTTTTCACAATCTTCCAGATATTTTTTCTGAATTTCCAGTACCTTTTTCATTGCCTCCGGTCCCGGAGCGCCGATGGTATTTCTGGTTTCCACACAGGTCTTCATGCTGATTGCTTCATAAATATCCTGCTCAAATACCGGACTGATTTTCTGATATTCCTCTAACGGCATTTCATCAAGAGAAATCCGATTTTTCACGCAGAATAACACCAGCTCGCCCACAATGCTGTGAGCATCTCTAAACGGTACGCCTTTTTTCACAAGATAATCTGCCGCATCTGTGGCATTGGTAAATCCGTTTTTCGTACTCTTTTCCATGTTCTCTTTCTTCAATTCCATGGTTTCCAGCATACCGTTAAACAGGGCAATGCAGCCTTTTACCGTATCCATTGCGTCAAATGCGAGCTCTTTATCCTCCTGCATATCCTTATTATATGCCAAAGGAATTCCCTTCATGGTAGTAAGAAGAGACATCAGCGCCCCGTAGACACGACCTGTCTTTCCTCTTACCAGCTCTGCTATATCCGGATTTTTCTTCTGAGGCATAATGCTGCTGCCTGTGCTGTATCCGTCATCAATTTCAATAAACTGATATTCGTTGGAATTCCACAAAATAATTTCTTCACAGAAACGGCTCAGGTGCATCATAATCACAGATAAGTCTGATAAATATTCAATTAAATAATCTCTGTCTGCAACAGAGTCCATGCTGTTTAAGGTTGGTCCGTCAAAGCCCAGCAGCTCTGCCGTATATTCTCTGTCCAAAGGATACGTTGTTCCTGCCAAAGCTCCGCTGCCTAAAGGACAATAATTTAATCTCTTTTTCGTATCTGCCAGACGACTTCTGTCCCTTTTGAACATTTCAAAATATGCGCCGAAGTGATGTGCCGCCGTAATCGGCTGCGCCTTCTGCAAGTGGGTAAATCCCGGCATATATGTATGTAAATTGTCTTCCATTAACTTCAAAAGTGTTTCCAGCAGCTCTTTTAAGAGCATATCTGTCTCCTGAATTTCATCTCTGACATAAAGCTTCATATCTAATGCAACCTGATCGTTGCGGCTTCTTCCTGTATGAAGCTTCTTTCCCACATCACCTGTTCTTTTAATCAGATTTGCTTCTACAAAACTGTGAATATCCTCATATTCCGGAGAAAACTCCAGCTTTTTCTCTTCAATATCCTGAAGAATTCCTGTCAGCCCTTTGAGGATTTCATCCTTTTCCTGCTCTGTTAAAATTCCCTGCTTTGCAAGCATTTTAACATGTGCCATGCTTCCCTGAATGTCCTGCTTATAGAGCTTTTTATCAAAGCCGAGGGAAGCATTGAAATTATAAACCAGCTGATCTGTTTCTTTCGTGAAACGTCCTCCCCATAATTGTGCCATAATTCTGTTCTCACTTCTTTCTCTTTATTGTAGCCAATGCTTTGAGCAGAATTTTATCACTTTATAGTATTAAATGCAAGATTTTTTCTTTTGTTCTTCTCTTTCTTTTTTCGAAAATACACAGCCGCAATAATCTTGACGATATAATTGATATTCTTTTGACAATTCCGTAGAACGCTTATATCCGTTTTTCTTCTTAAAATCAGAGGGAAGGTGCTTAACATCATAAATTTCTGCCAGCTCCTCCCCTATTTCATTTATTTTTTGTGCATTTTTTAACGGACTAATGGTCAGCGTTGTTGTGAAATAATCATACCCACCTTCTGCTGCCAAACGTGCCGCTTCCTCCATACGCATACGGAAGCACTTAAAGCATCGCTCTCCGCCCTCCGGCACGTTCTCCAGTCCCTTTGCCATTTTGAAAAAATCTTCCGGACAGTATTCCCCTTCTACAAATTTGGGCTTATGTACAAAAGACATCTCCTCAATGAGACGCTTCATTTCTTCTGTTCTTTTTTCGTATTCCTCCCTTGGAGAAATATTCGGATTATAGAAAAAATCGGTTATTTCAAAATATTGAGAAAGATATTCTAATACATAGCTGCTGCAAGGTGCACAGCAGCTATGTAGAAAGAGACTTGGAACTTTATTTTCCGCTTTATTTTTCTCAATAATTTTTTCTAGCTCTTTCTGATAATTTCTATTCATTTCTATCCCTTCCGGCTTATTTTACCTCGTTTTCGTTTGTTTCGCCTTTTAAGAAAGTCATTGCATTATCAAGGGTTGTCTGAGAAATTGCAGTCAGCGCTTCTTCTGTGAAAAATCCCTGATGAGAAGTAATCATAACATTCGGGAAAGAAAGCAGTCTGGCTGTTGTAGAATGTTCCAAAATTTCATCAGAACGGTTCTCAAATACGTTCTTTGTTTCTTCTTCGTATACGTCAAGACCTACTCCAAAGAATTTTCTTGCACGAATTCCGTCAATCAAATCATTGGTTTTTACCAGTCCGCCTCTTGATGTATTTACAAGGATAACGCCGTCTTTCATTTTTGCAATGGTATCTTTGTTAATTAAATGATAAGTGCTGTCCATCAACGGGCAATGCAGAGAAATCAAATCACTCTGTGCCAGTAATTCATCTAAAGTTACATATTCTACAAAGTCTGCTAAATCCGGATTTTGGTATACGTCATAAGCAATAACCTTCATGCCAAATCCACGGCAAATTTTTGCCATAGCAGCGCCGATTTTACCTGTTCCCACAATACCTGCTGTTTTCTGATAGAAGTTAAAGCCCATGAGACCGCCAAGGCTGAAATCATTTTCTCTTACTTTTACATAAGCCTTATGAAGACGGCGGTTTACCTCCAGTGCAAGAGCCATAGCATGCTCTGCTACTGCTTCCGGTGAATATCCCGGCACACGCATAACACGAATACCGTATTCTTTTGCTTTATCCATGTCAACATTATTAAATCCTGCGCAGCGCATTAAAATCAGCTTGACACCTGCTTCGTGAAGCACGGTCATCGTTTCAGCGCCTACATCAGAGCTTACAAACGCACACACTGCATCATAGCCTTTTGCCAGAGGAGCTGTCTTTGGAGCAAGGTCTGTCTTTAAATAATCCATTTCAATCTCAGGATAATTTGCAATCTGTTTTTCAAATGAGTCTTTGTCGTAGTTTTTTGTGTCAAAAAATAAAATTTTCATAGTCACAGTCCTCCTGTTAAATAATTCACAATCTTTCCCTTCTTTAATATAATAAATTCTATGGTATTTGTCAAGTACCCTCTTAAATTCTTTTTTGCTATAAATGATATTTTTCTGCCGTTTTCTTTGCACTTTCAAAAAACTTATATCTTCCATATATGTATATCACTGCAATCAAAGTTTCAAATACCACCCAAAAAGTGAGTATTCCAATGCAATAGTGCATGCTTTCCAGAAATTCAGAGCACCCTTTTCCGGAAAAATAGTGCATATCTTTCCGGAGCAGAGTGCAGTCATTTAATTAGTATTCATCTGGAATAGTTATCCCATGCTCTGTAAGAAGTGCCTGTAAACGGTCAATGTATTCTCTTAGATGCTGGATTTCTATCCAATTACCATGACACAGTTCATCGGCTTCTTCTAATTCGTGGCGGGTTATTTCATAATCCGTAAATTTAACGCATTTATGGTCTTGGCTGAAAGCACAATAATCAGTCATTGGCAGCTCCTTTCCGGGAAGCATGAATGCCATGACGTTCCCTCATGGATACGCGGCCATCAATCATCACCTCATAGGAATTATGAATGATCCGGTCGATGATTGCTTCGCAAATAGTGGCATCACAGTCATTTCCAATGCGGCTGTACCAGCCTTTCGGTTCAAACTGTGTGCAGAAGATTACAGAGCCTTTCACACTACGGGCTTCAATGATTTCAAGAAGTTCCCGTGTTTGTTCCGTGGATACGGGGCTTAACAGGAATTCATCCAGAATCAAAAGATCAATCTTCTGATATGCTTTGATTACTTTTTTCAGCGTGCCGTCCCCATGTGCAACAGCCAGCTCATTCAATAGATCAGGCAGGCGCACATAACGTACTTTGATAAAGTTCCTGCAGGCTGCGATTCCAAGCGCACATGCGATATATGTTTTTCCATTCCCAGATGCTCCTTTTAGAATGATATGGTGGTCATCAGATATATACCGGCAGGTGGAGAATTCCAGCATCTGTCCTTTATCCAGATTTCGGTCAGGATGATACTCAATATCTTCCATACACGCATTGGGATAACGGAATTCAGCACTGCGGATAAGTTTTTGCAGCTTTGTGCTTTTTCGCTTATCCCATTCTTTATCAACCAGCATACCGAATCGGTCTTCGAAAGATAATCCCTGATAGGTGTCAGGATCCTTGCACTGGCATTCAAAGGCATCTGACATTGCAGATAATCGCATATCATGCAGCTTGTCTATGGTTGACTGACGAATCATAAACGGTCACCTCCTTCGTAGTAGGAGGCACCTCTGGTGATGCCATACTTGGAACTCTCTTTATTGGCAGCATTGGAAACAACCTTTGCTACTGCCACTTTATCCTGACCATTTTTCAAAATGGTACTGATATTTTTTAAACTTGGACTTGGTGTGTAACTAAGTGCCTTGATACAGGCGTTTTCCAAACGTTGCGTACCATAGCGGTCAGCAAGCTTCATCAGCGATGCACAGGATTTATATCCCTGTTGCTCTACCTTATGCATGTATAAAAAATGTTTTACTACAATAAGGGTGGAATGGCCAACATTCTTTCCCCAGTCCAGAAAACTGTCTGTGTTGTATTCCAGAAATTTTCTGTGGTTTTCAGGCATATGCTCCGGTACATAAATCGGTTCCGGAGAATAAGACCTGCGTACATGCGATGCTATACGGTTGCTATGGTAAAAAACTTCAATACTGTTTTCCGTAGCGCGGATATCGACCTTCTTACCAATAAATTCATACGGAACAGAATACTTGCAATCTCCGATTTTTATGAGATAATCAGGTTGTATGGTGGCAGTTGACCAGACAGCCGTTTCATACGGGGAAGCAGGTAATGGCATGAGGAAGTCTTTTTCTTCTTCAATAAATGCAGATAACCGGCTTCCTTTCTTTTTCTGGAAAGGCTTTGCATTGAATTCCTCAAGCTTTTCATGGATGGCTTTATTGAGTTCTTCAAAAGTGAAGAACTTCCGGTTCCTTAGTGCTGCAAGAATCCATGTTTCAAGAACTTTTACAGTGCCTTCCGCATTCGGTTTATCCTTCGGTTTTACCGGTCTGGCAGGAATAATTGCAGTTCCATAGTGCTCTGCCATTTCGTGGTAGGAACGGTTAAGTACAAGCTCTGCCCGTGTGTTTTTAATCACACCTGTTTTAAGATTATCTGGTACAAGAATACGTGTTACACCACCAAAGAATGAATACGCATGGATATGAGCTTCTATCCAGTGGTTGGATTTCATATCTGGGAATGCTTCTGCATATCCATACAAACTGCATGGAAGAACAGCAACAAATATATATGCAGGTATGTCGATGCAACTGGCAGCATCGTAAACTTTAAGTGTATCGCCTACCCAGTCTACTTCCATTGTTTCTCCTGGTTTGCGCTTAATTCTGAGAGTTGCTTTCTTTGATGCAGCATAGGCATGATACTTGTCATTAAACTGTGAATGCTGATACGGAATCGTATGCTCTGCCTCACATTTGGCACAGTATTCTGCCCATAAGAGCGAGAGCGTTACACCCGGCTTGGCCAGCTCATTGTAAACATACTCATAATCAGGGAGTCTTCTTCCCTCATTATTGCCTCTGTTTGGATAAAACAGATACTCGATATCTTTGTTGGAAAGAGTTTCTGGAATAGGCCATTCCAGAGAATGTGTTTCAGCAAGCTTCAGCACTTCTGAAACTGTGTTGCGTGAGCAACATAAGCTGTTGGCAATAGATACATTGCTGAACTTCAGACTATGTAGTCTGATGATTTCTCGATAATCAGTCATGGTTATCGACCTCCTGTAATGAATTTACACATTTTTATGTGCATGGATTCATTATAGGTGATTGCACTATAGGGCGGAAATACCTGCTCTGAAATATCGGATTTAGGTGCTCTGAATTCCCGGAAAAAGTGCACTACTTAAATGGAATATACAAAAAGCATTTGGCACATAGATATCTCCACACGGTAATTGATTGAAATTAAAATTTGGCATAAGAAGGTAGTGCATTCCAAACAGAAGTAAGTAAGGAAGCCCTGTTTCTAATACGCCCAACACCTTACCGATTTTACCGGATAATATAAAATAATACTTGAAAAACACCTCATAAATTGAGAATAAAGGAGGTAAAATAAGATAACACAAAGTAAAAGGCAAATTAAATCGAATGTTCTCAAATTGAAATTCAAGTCCAAGTACGATTGCAACTAATTTCCAAATCCCGTGTACAGCAAATAAAAAAATCGGTACACAAAGATACGCCCCTCCTAATTGCCAAAAGAAATAATACCATCTTTCTTTTTGATTTTCTTCCTTACCTTCAAGAGCCAGTGTTTCTCCAAACTCCTTCACCGAACCCAGCTTCTGCTCTAAAGATATGCCTTCTTCTTTTGCCTCCGCTGCAAGCCCAATAAGATCTTTTCGTACAATTTCTGTCTCCATCATTCCATTTTTGTGACTGTTTAAATATCGGACAACTTTGTCTATATAGAGCTGGTCTTCTACTTCTAAATTCGACTGTTTTGCCTCATTTTCTCTTTTTAATATACTCCATTTGCATTTTTTCATATCCGTCACCCCATCTTTCTACCTTGCACTGCACAGTAGTATTTCTAACTATATTGTAGCACATAGTAGCTCTTTGCCAATTCTTTTTCTATCAAAACGCATTTTCTTTTCATATCATATTATATGAAAACCTCAAGAAAGGAGCTTCACTATGGATTTACCTCTTCTTCAAGTAAAAGATGTAAGCTACACCTACCATACGAAAGCCGGTGAAACTCCGGCTCTTTCTCATATATCTTTTTCCGTATTTCCCGGAGAATTTGTAGCCATTGTAGGACCTTCCGGCTGCGGAAAATCTACCTTTTTAGATATGCTCTGCGGTCTTTTAAAACCGGCTTTTGGCGAACTCCTGTTAAATGACAATCCTCTGTCCATGTCAAACACCAGCATTGGTTACATGCTTCAAAAAGACCATTTATTTGAATGGCGCACGATTTACAGCAATATGATGCTGGGGTTGGAAATTCAACGACGGGTTACTCCTGAAGCAAAGAAACACGTTGAAAAGCTTATGGAAAATTATGGATTATATAAATTTAGAAATGCGAAACCTTCTCAATTATCAGGCGGAATGAGGCAAAGAGCAGCTCTCATCCGTACCCTTGCTTTAGAACCCGATTTGCTTCTTTTAGATGAGCCTTTCTCAGCTCTGGATTACCAGACTCGCCTTTCTGTTGGAGATGATATCGGGACAATTATTCGACAGGAAGGAAAAACTGCTATTCTTGTCACACATGACATTTCAGAAGCTGTGAGTATGGCAGATCGAGTAATCGTCTTCAGCCGCCGCCCTGCCTTTGTCCAAAAAATTATAGATATTAAATTTTCTATGGCAGAACGAACACCTATGGCATCCAGAAATGCTCCGGAATTTAAAACTTATTTCAATGAAATATGGAAGGAGTTGAATGTTCATGGCTGATTTACATTCCGTATCTACTGAGCAAAAACATTATTTACAAGCTCAAAAACGAAATATACGCCTCATTCAAGCTTCTCGCATTCTCTTGCTAATTCTTTTTTTAGGCTTATGGGAAATAACTGCCCGACTGGGCATCTTGGACTCTTTTATCTATTCCAGTCCTTCACAGATTTTAGATAAAATGTGCAAAATGATTTCAGACGGAAGTCTGGCAAAACATGTTTCTGTTACGCTTACCGAAACTTTAATAAGCTTTGCGCTGGTTACTTTACTTGGTATTTTCTGTGCTGTAATTCTCTGGATTTTCCCCAGACTTTCCAGTATTTTAGAGCCGTATTTAGTGGTATTGAACAGTCTGCCAAAGTCGGCGCTTGCGCCCCTCTTGATTGTATGGCTTGGCAGTAATATGAAAACCGTTATTATTGCCGGTATTTCTGTGGCTGTTTTTGGCGCTGTTTTAAATCTGTATACCGGTTTTTGTGAAACCGATCCTGATAAACTAAAGTTAATTCAAACTCTGGGAGGCAATAAAAAAGACGCTCTTATCAAGGTTATTCTGCCCGCCTCCGTTCCTTTAATTCTCAGCGTTATGAAGGTGAATATCGGGCTTTCCCTTATTGGAATTGTAATCGGAGAAATGATTGGCAGTAAACAGGGGCTGGGCTATTTAATTATTTATTCCAGTCAGGTATTTCAGCTCACTACCATGATTATGGCAATTGTTATTCTGTGTGTCATCGCAGTTCTTTTATACGGCTTTATTTCTCTTTTGGAGAAATATTATTTAAAAAGGCATCAGTGATAGCAAAAGGGAGAAGCCCAAAATGGTTTTCTCCCTTTATTATTATACTGCTATTTTTCGATACCTTGTTGCATCCGTAATGCTTTATCTAGAATATTTTCTTTTCTTTCTTTAATCATCAAAAAATAAAATTATTTTTTGATTTTTGAAATCGGTGTTTCTTCAATAATCATCTTAATCGCCTTCTCATCATAATGTTTTTCTACGTATTCCATAGCAGTAATACAACTAATCTCTGTTGTTTTACTTAAGTTTCCTGCGTATCAATTCCTAAACTTCTATAAATAGTGCTGGCAACATGTTCATTTAAGCATCCGTTAGAATAGTGCATAAATTTATTATCTTTAGCATAAGCAGGAAATTTAATCATATATCGTTCATTGTTGTATATTACACAAATTTTTGAGCCGTTAGCTCCATCATAAGCACGTAGGGGATCAATCTTACAATTCGTAAAATCTATCATATAGTTAGCTCCTCTCCATATTCAAATACTTTTCCCGTAAATACCAAGCATGATCTTCTGTAATATCTCCATCTATAAAAGCACAATTAATTGAGCCGTATAACTCTCCCCATAAACAATCATAAGGATATTTGCCTTCTTTCATCGCATCTAAATCATGCTGAAGATAGGATGGCAAATTAATTTCATAATATTCTTTTATTTCCATAATCTCGCCCATTCCTCTTTAATTATATCGTTTTACTGCTTATCACACAACGCAATTATTTTATATCCAACTCCCAATGATACTCTTCTGCTGTTTTCTCCACGTAATTGATGAATAAAATTTTTCCGATGATATATATTCCCATTCCCAAAAGCAATATACCCCACAAAATTTTTCCTGAAATCATGTATGCAGAATAGGGTTTCATCAAAAACCAGTATAAAAGCACCAACAAAACCACTACTGCTCCGTATCCTATATTTTCACCCCATTTCTTTGCACCCTTTTCAAAAACAAACCTATTTCCCACAGCCCATTTATAAACAATAGCAATCGCTGTGGTTAAAAAAATCCAAAGAATTAAAGATACCGGAACCGAAGAAAAAAACATGCCTGCCAAATATCCGAAACCAAGTGTCATAATTATTGCAATTTCTCCAAACTGCTGCATACTTAAATAAATCTGCTCACTTCTTTTCATTTCTTTATTTTCATTACAGATATTTCTTGCAAACTCCGTTGGTTCTCCCAACCTGTTTTCTATACTTTCCCCAACCAGTTGTATTTCTGTCGCCATACCAATTAAATCTCGTCTGATTATTTCAATTTCTAAAAGACTCATGTTTTTCACACAGAGGATTTTAACCACTTTTCCGATATAGCTTTGATTTTTATCTTGTAGCTTATCTTGTTCTAAATCATTGTGTTTTTTCAATTTTTTCCATTTATTTTCTTTCATATTCTGCACCTGCTTTCAGTTTTAGAATTCCTTCTACCGTATCTGATATATTTCTCCAACATACTTCAAATTCCTTTAAAAGTTCTTCTCCCTCTTGAGTAAGAGAATAATATTTTCGACTTGGTCCTAAAGGAGAAGGGCGAAACTGTGAAGTAATCATCTTTTTCTTCTCCAGTCGGACTAATAGCGGATAAATCGTTCCCTCTTTCATATCTTCAAATCCAAATTCCTGTAATTTCATTACAATTTCATATCCATAAGTTGTCTCAATGCTTATAATTTTCAAAATACACCCTTCCAGTGTTCCTCGCATAAGCTGTGACTTATCATACACGTTTTTCCTCACCTACCTTGCATTACATAGTAGCTTTTCTAACTATATTGTACCACATAGTAGCCAGTTGTCAACAACAATATCAAAATATTTATGTGCACACGGCGCACAAACCAAAAAATACCACCAGTCATTAGACTGATGGTATAAAAATCTATCTTAAAATATTCTGCCAAAAAACTAGAACTCTTTGGCAGGCGTGCGCTTCTCCTGCATCTCTCGGGATTTCCCCTGTCAGTACCAACGGCGTGTGGATTGCACGAAATCTTCCACCTCAAAGAGTTCTGCTCTTATCATATTTCTAATCAAAGATTTTCTCTATTTCCCGTACTGTTTCTGCACTCTTTTTTATGCTATTGCATCTATTCTATCTTTTAGTCTACGAAGTTCATTTTCAAGTTGATTTACTCGAATTAATAGCATTTCTTTTTCATTTTCTACTCTCAAGGCTTTATCAAGTTTTCTCCCTAAGTCTAGATGTCCTTCTGCAATAATACGAATATTCTTATTCGTTTCATTTTCTAATGTTAAACCTATTTCCCTTACTTCCTGTTTTAGAGGCTCTATTGATTTACTTACAATTTCAGAAATCATTTCTAAATCTTTTTGTTCTAACATTTTCCTTACCCCTTTTAAATCTCAATGTTATTTAATTCTTCATCTGTCTCTGCTTCTTCATGCTTATGTCCCACCGTTCCGGCTACTGCATATAAATGGAATTTCGGTTCATAATAATACTCTTTTACCAGTGAAAAATCTTCTATCTGTCCGGTGCTCTCCACATGCAGTAAAGGTCCGGTGCAGTCCATCACATAATCCCCAATCTGAATATGCTCCTCATCATAAGGCTTGATTGGAAGATCCTGACGAATAAGAGCCAGCATCTTTTCTTCGATTTCTGCCAAATCGAATGAAGGTTTCTCTGTATAATTCAGCATAAAGCCATGCTTAATATCCGAACGGATACATTTCGGTCTCTCGATATCTTTTACACAATATCCGAATAAATCTTCTGCACTATGTGCCATTTTTCGATAAATCAAAGAGTCAAAGACAACATTTGCAATATTATCCGGCAAAGGGCCGAACAGAGAAGGTCTTGTAACAATGACTTCCTCTCCAATTCCAATAAGCAAGTCTGCATTTCTCTTTAAAACCGGATACAGGATTTCAAAATGCTCTACAATAACTCTTTTATTCATTCCCGTCACATTCTGTATCGCCTTTGCAATATCCTCCAGAGAAACATATTTTCTGGCGCTGCGTACATCCACATGGAATGTTCTCGGTGTATAAAACCCCACGTCCTCTGCATTCAGCAAAGGCATATTCAAAATATCAAATTCATCATCTGACTCCACCATCTGAATTCCCGGAAACATTCCTTTAATCAGCATACTTTTGCCTGAGTCTTTTGCCCCGATAATCCCAATAATCTTGTCAAAAGGATTTAAGTACATCTGGGTAATTTTTCTTCCCAATTCCATAACTCTGCGATTTCCACGAGGAGCAAAAAAGAAATTATAAAGATTACATTCATGTCGAACATTATTATAAATCATGCGACACCCTCCTTCCAATACCAGCTTACTGTTATTGTAGCATAATTTGTTTCCCGATACAAACACTAAGCTTTCAAAGAATGGATTTTATATCGCATCTGACTACTTATAATGTTTTTTATCACTGAACTAATTGTTTATAAATAGTCTGAATTTCCTCCTTAGTAGCCAAAAGCTGAGAAAATGCGCTGGCGCTTCCGGCTGCAACTCCCATGCAAAACGCATGAGAATACGACTGTTTTTCCAGCCATCCGGCTATAAAACCGGCTACCATGGAGTCACCTGCTCCCACCGCATTTACCAGTGTTCCTTTTGGTGCAGGCAGCATGAAAACTTCTTGGTTTTCCGCCACAAGAACAGCCCCCTCTCCTGCCATGGATACCAGTACATTTCTTGCTCCTTTTTCCTGAAGTTTTTTTGCATAAGGAATTACGGACTCTCTGGTCTTTAATTCCACGTCAAAAATTTCTCCCAGCTCATGATTATTCGGTTTAATTAAAAACGGTTGATATTCTAACACATGTAAAAGCAAATCTTTTGTAGCATCTACAACGAAAAGAATTCCTCTATCCTGAAGCTCTGCCAAAATATCTCTGTAAATAGAATTCGGAAGACTCTCCGGTATACTTCCTGCCAGCACCAAAATGTCACCTTCCTGTAACTGTTTGAGCTTTTCCATTAATTCTTCTGCTTCTTCTCTTTCAATTACAGGACCTATTCCGTTAATTTCTGTTCCGTCATAATCCTTCAGCTTCACATTAATTCTGGAAAATCCTGTCCTTGTTCTGATAAAATCACATTGAAATCCAATTTCTCTTACCATGCGCTCAATTTCCTGTCCGGTAAATCCTGCCGTAAATCCCAACGCCGTATTCTCTATCCCAAGATTTTGAAGCACCGTAGAAACATTAATTCCTTTTCCTCCGGGAAGCATCTGTTCTTCCTTCGTTCGATTAGTCATTCCCATTTGAAATCCCTGTAAAGAAATAATGTAATCCAAAGAAGGATTAAAGGTAACTGTATAAACCATCTATTCTTTCCTCCTGCCTATTTTCGCTCTAATTTCTTAATATTACTGTAAGTATTCTCAAAAGCATCAATGTCCATTTCATTCTGCTGCCTGATTTCATCCAAAACCCAACGCTTATTTCGATAAACAAATTTCCAGTATTCAAAAAACGCCTCTGGCTTCGTCTCTCCTCGAATTACCTGTCTGGATGTGCAGTCAATATAGTACCTCATCATTTTCCCATGTATCAAATACCAGAGTACATCCTGCTCCTCATCCGGTTCATCCTGAGCACAAACAGGTGTGGCACTTAACAATCGCACATTCTTTTGAACAATCTCTTCATTTCTGACTTTCATCCATTGCATTTTGCTGTCAAGTTCTTTTTGCATGTCTTCACTGAGATAAGGAGCTCCGTATGTAATATCCATTCTTCTTTGACATTCCTGAATTTGAAAATATGCTTCTTCTACCTGACACTGAATGTCTCTATAATTCCAGTTATCCCCCATCTGTGCGAAAAAAGCCATTGCCTGACGACTGTTCCTTTTTGCTTTTTTTGCTTTCTGCAATAAGAGAAACGTTCCTCCGCCGGCGCTAATTCCAAACAATGTCCATTGCAGAAAAACTACTGCAATATCTTCCTTTTTACTTTCCGAACTGTCAGAATGCCTTGAACCGGAATAGGCAAAAACGGTTATGCCGCATAGTAGACACAGCATCAAAATACTGATGCTTATTCCCAATTTTTTCTTCATACTAAATCAACCCTCTCTTTATTTTCAGTTTCCTGTGAACGCTTCTTCTTACAAACCAAAAACAAATAACCTGAAGTACAATAGTTACAATCCATGACGCCGGATAGGAAATAAACAGCCAGTCCAATGAACGATGCTCCGGAAATACCCAGAAAATCCAAAGAATTCTGGTTCCCACTGTTCCGATTACAGATAAAAACATAGGCACTGCAGAATGTCCCATCCCACGTAAAGCTCCGGGAAATAAATCCATCAGACCGCACAGGAAATAGGTAACTGTGGTGTAAAGTAAAATTTCCACTCCACATTGAATAACCTGCGGGTCTTTTGTATAAATCCGCAAAAGCTCCGGTCCGAAAATATAAGCGCCTCCGCCTAAAAGTACCGCAACAATAACAGAGAGAATAATACAATTCCACAGAACCTTATCCATACGCTTCCATTTTCCAACGCCGAAATTCTGGCTGGTAAAGCTCATACATGCCTGCGTAACGGAATTTACCGCAACAAACAAAAAGCCAAAAATATTGTTGGCTGCCGTATATCCTGCCATTGCAATAGAACCAAAAGAATTCACAGAGGATTGGAGCAATACATTGGAAAAATTAATGACTGTGCTCTGAATTCCCGCCGGAATTCCTACCTGAAAAATCTGTTTTAAATGGTTTTTCTTTAAGGTAAGCTTGGAAAATCGAAGCTGATAACTGCTGTCTGACTGATAAAGACATCGTAATACCAAAACACAGGAGACAAATTGGGAAATTACCGTAGCAATCGCCACTCCTGCTACGCCCATGTGAAAGACGATAACCAGTATCATATTTAAGCCTGCATTGATTAAACCGGCAGCAATCAGGAAAAACAACGGGCGCTTTGTATCTCCCACGGCTCTTAAAATCGCCGCCCCATAATTATACAACATGAAAAACGGCATTCCCAAAAAATAAATTTTCATGTAAAGAGCTGCCTGCTCAATGACATCTGAGGGCGTTGCCATAAGCTCCAATGCAAATCTGGAAAAAAACAGCCCTACAAACACCATTACAATTCCACTGATTAAAGCAAAGGTAATAGAGGTGTGAACGGTCTCTGACATTTCCTTGGAGCGTCCCGATGCGTAAAAACGGGCTGCCAGTACGTTTGCTCCCAGGGAAACCCCTATAAATAAATTAGTGAACATATTTATCAGCGCAGAGGTTGAACCTACTGCCGCCAATGCCTGACTGCCGCTAAATCTCCCCACTACCACAATATCCACAGCATTAAACATCAACTGCAAAATTCCCGAAAGCATCAATGGCAGAGAAAACGAAATCAATTTATCCATAATAGAACCGTTGCACATATCGATTTCATATTTATTTTTCTTTGACACAGAATTCATATTTTTCTACTCCTTCTAAAATTACAGAAATGGCAAAATCGCCGTACCCCACTTTCAGTGCCCTTTACGCACAATGGATACAGCGATTTTTTCATTTTTAGCTTTGAAAAACAAAGAAAACTTATATTATTTTAAAAATCCGCTGATAATCTGTTCTTCCGCTTCTTCCTCTGTCAGTCCCAGAGTCATCAGCTTAATAATCTGCTCTCCTGCGATTTTTCCGATAGCAGCCTCATGAATAAGCGCTGCGTCAGAATTGTTGGCAGTGATTTCAGGAATGGAACTGATTTTCGCATTTCCCACAATAATTGCATCACATTCTGTATGTCCGCTGCATTTTTCGTTTCCGTTAAGTACAGATTGGAACAGCTGATAAGAATTGTCCTTTGCAACAGAGCGGGAAATAATATTAGCCCCTGAATTTTCTCCGTTTAAATCCACCACAAAACGGCTTTCCGCTCTCTGTTCCCCGTGAGTCATCAAGCGTTCCATCACCTTGACACTGGCATTTTTATCCAGCTTTACGGTTGTTTTGCGGATAGTAGAGTCCACACCCTTAATCTGGGCAGTATCCATTTCCATATAGCTGTTTTCCCCTACTTCTACGATAGTTTCCGGGTTCATAATTCTCTGCCCTTTTCCGTCACCGCTTCCGTAGTGTTTTTCCACATATTTTACCTTTGAATTTTTACCGATAAAAAAGCTGTGAATTCCGTCATGCTCGCTGGAGTCATCTGTTCCGCAGTGAATACCGCAGCCTGCAATAATTGTCACATCACAGTCGTCTCCGATATAAAAATCATTGTAAACGGTTTCCTTTAATCCGGCTTCGCTTAACACAACAGGAATATGGATACTCTCGTTTTTTGTTCCGGCTTTGATTTTAATCACAATGCCGTCACTTCCCTCTTTCGGAACAATTTCAATATGTTCGGTGCTGTTTCTCGCCTCTGTTTTTCCGTTTGTTCTGATGTTATATGCGCCCACAGGAATTTCATGCAGTCCTGCAATTTGCTTTAACAGCTCTTTTTGTACGTTATCCATTATCTCTGCACTCCCTTCTGCCACATTTCACAGCCGGTATCTGCCTGTGCCGCATCTAATAATGCAGGCAGCACGTCTTCCTTGCTTCCTCTTTTTACCAGTTTTCCGTCTGCAATTACAAGAATTTCATCTGCGGTATTTAAAATACGCTCCTGATGAGAAATAATCAAAATAGAGCCTTTCTTTTCCTTGTGCATCTTTTCAAATACCTGTATTAAATTTTGAAAGCTCCATAAATCAATTCCTGCCTCCGGTTCATCAAAGACAGACAGCTTTGTGCCCCTTGCCATCACTGTTGCAATCTCAATGCGCTTCATTTCCCCGCCGGACAGACTGGCATTGACTTCTCTGTTAATGTAGTCTTTTGCACAAAGTCCTACTTCGGAAAGATACTGACATGCTCCGGACAAAGAAATCTCTTTTCCCGCTGCCAGATTGATTAAATCAAAAACTGTAACACCCTTAAAGCGCACAGGCTGCTGAAAAGCATAGCTAATTCCGTGCTTCGCTCTTTCTGTGATACTCCAGTCTGTAATATCCTCTCCGTCTAATAAAATCTGTCCTTGCGTAGGTTTTTCAATTCCTGCAATAATTTTTGCAAGAGTTGATTTTCCTCCTCCGTTTGGTCCTGTGATAGCCACGAATTTATTATCCTCAAGAGTAAAGCTTACATTTTCTAAAATTCCTTTTTCTTCGTCTTTAGAACCTTCTGCAACTCGAAAGGAAACGTTCCGTAATTCCAGCATTTTTCTTCCTCCCTGTATATCATAAATCATCTTGATTTGCAATCCGTTTTCTATTATATAATTCTGTATTCCAGTTGTAAATGCCTTTTGCCTTTTATTTACATTTTCTCAATTCATGGTATAATCATAATATGCTCGTTTAAAATACAAGCGATAGCTTGAAAATTTATAGAATACGGAGATTTAACTTATGAATATTCAAAATCTGAATTTTACAGTAGAGGAATTAAAAATTCTTGCAGAAAACGGTCAAAAAGATTTTATCTATGCTGTGGGATATTATTATGAAAATGGTATTCGGACTTCTGTTAATTTGGCAGAAGCGGCTGTGTGGTATGAAAAAGCTGCACAAAAAGGTCATGCCGAAGCAGCTATGCGTCTTGCCCTTCTCTATGCACAAGGGAAAGGTGTGGAAAAAAATGAGAAAAAAGCTTTCACTTACATGGAACAGGCTGCAAAAGCCGGAAATACCAACGCTCTCTATAATGCGGGACGCTGTTATGAGGAAGGGATTGGGGTAAAGCAGGACTTGTCAAAAGCCTTTGACTGGTACAAAAAGGCTGCTGCCGAAGGTGATTTTCGTGCCATGTGTTGTATGGGCGGATATTTCCTTACAGGAAATCCGGTTCCCTATGAACCTGCAAAAGCATTCCAGCTTTTTGAAAAAGCGGCAAATGCCAATATTCCGGCTGCCCAGTACAACCTTTCTGTCTTATACCGCTATGGAGAGGGAACTGAAAAAGACGTGGAAAAAGCAGATTTTTGGAGAATGAAGGCTGCTCAGAATGGTTTCCGCATGGCGATTGATGAGATTGAAAAGCCGGCTGAAAATCAATAATCTATATTTGCTTAACCAAAGAATTATTGGCGGGTGTGCCCTATCCCGCATTTCTTTTAACCCTGTGGGTGTGTAGCAGCACAATCTCTACTTCAATAATTCTTTGGGTAAAGCCATTATACAATAAGAGACCATCATTTTAAAGTTTTTTCTATTTCATGATAGAGTTCCCTTGTCTCTTTTTCTGTTTTTTCGTTTATTACCACATCTCCTTTTTTTGTGTGCAGGATTATGTAGACTTTACAGTCTTTATACGCATACAAAGTATATTTTCCCTGTTCTTCATTTTCAAATTCCCCTTGCAGCAAAGTTGCACCGGAAAATCCATTGGTTCTTGTCCCTGCCTGAAAGTTCTCTGTAAGTTCTATTTCCTCAATCTCTTCTGTTTTTATCTCGTAATCGCTCCACCAATACCCTTGAATTTCAAGTCTGTTTGCCGATACAGCAATTTCAATCTTGCCTTTACTAAAGCAATTCCCATAATTAAGCCGGAAAACACGATGGATACTGCTATAATGCAAATCACTGCTTTATTATAGCTTCTCTTTCTGCTTCCTGTATTTTCTTTTATTTTACAGATTGTATTGCTCAAAATCATAATCCCGACTGCAATAAGGACAACCAAAGTAGCATAAACTATCCAGAACCAATCCGGTATTTTTTCACCAAAAACTTCCATAATTGCCGTAAGCAAGGTAATGATTAGCATACCTGTTCCTGTAATACGGCAAAGTTTTTTCTCATCATATTGCTCCTGGTCTTCCTTTGACATGGTGTTATAACCGGCAATTAAAATACTGCCTCGTCCTGACAATAAAATCAGGGAACAAATACCGCATAAGGCAATTATACTCCAGATTACTATCATCTTTTACGCCTCCACTTCATTTACTTAATAAAGAAGCCTGCACATTGCATATTTTCTTTGTCTAAATTATAGTTCATTTTATCTCTTTCCTCAAGAGAAGTTGTATAAAAGACAGAAAAAAGACCACATTTTACAGATATTTGTAAAATGCAGTCTTTCTTCTTTATAATTCCTGCTCAATCTCGTTTAATTCATCTAAAATTTCCATATATTCTTCATGGAACAGCAGCTTTTTATTATATTTATAATAGCTGTCACAACCATGTTCGCTGATAAATTCTAAGCTGTACGGACTGGTATTCAGCTCTGTCACAAAGATAACCATTTCCTGTCCGTCTGCAAAAGCCGCCTCCAGAAAGTCAAATGCATTTTGAAGATTATTGCGGAGAGCTTCAATGTCCTTTTCTCGTTTTTCCTTTTCTTCCTGAAATCTTTCTTTTACCCCATCAAAAATGACTTCTTTGCTCTCTCCTACAATGTCCAGCGTATCTGCCGTCTCCTTATACGCTCTGAAACGCTCAAGAGCTCTTAACCAAATATATTCCTCATCCTTTGTAAGCTGTTCGGCAGCCTTTTTCTCCTCCAGCTCCTGATTTTCCATATCCAGAATATCTCCCATAGAAACAGAAGCTTTCCGCTCGTCCAAAAGCGCTTCCTTCCAGCTTTTCAGCATTTCAAACAGCTTTTCCATATATACTTCGTTATCGTGATAATTTCGGAATTTCTCGTTTAACTTTCCAATGAGAAGCCCCACCACACTGAACCGTTCATCAAAAGCCGCTGCACGAAGCTTTTCGATTGCAAAGCTTGCGAAAGTTCCTGCAAGAACGGCATCAATCTGATAATCTGTCTGATATTTTTCAAACAGCTCCAGATAATTTGCAAAATCTTTGGCGATTTTCCAGTGCTGGATATACTGTATAATCACTTCTCTGTCCACGGTTTTTCCCAGTTTTTCATACACATATAAAAGCTCGGATAAATCCTCCCATCCTCTGGCAGTGGCAAACATTCTGCCGTCTACATTGGTTTCCATGCGGTAAAAATTCTCCTTACGGATATCCAGATAAGAAATGACTGCCGGATGAATACCTGCTTCATAAGCATATTCCTTCCATACTTGGAAATTCTCCTGTACCTCTATCTTTTTTATTCTGTCTAAGGTTACCACATCAAATTCACGAACAGACTTATTGTATTCCGGAGGATTTCCTGCTGTTACAATCACCCAGCCCTTTGGCACTTGCTGATTTCCAAAAGTCTTGCACTGCAAAAATTGCAGCATGGCAGGGGCTAAGGTCTCTGATACACAGTTAATTTCATCAATGAATAAAATACCTTCCTCTATTCCTGTCTCCTTTATCTTATCATACACCGCAGAAATAATTTCACTCATGGTGTATTCTGTTACCGAACGGTTTTCTCCCCCGTATTCTTTTTCTCGAATAAAGGGCAGTCCCATGGCGCTTTGCCTTGTATGATGGGTAATGGTATAGGACACCAGATTAATCTCACTTTCTCTGGCAATCTGCTCCATAATCTGTGTTTTCCCGATGCCCGGCGGTCCGATTAAAAGCACAGGTCTTTGTCTGACAGAAGGAATACAGTATTCTCCCCGTTCGTCCTTTAACAAATATGCTTCTATGGTATCTTTGATTTCCTGCTTTGCACGTTTAATATTCATATTCTGCTCCATCCTCCTGTATATAAATTTTCATTGCCCACGGGGGTACTTCTACCTCCTGATAATCCTTTTGCATAAGAATAAAAGCTGTATCATAAGGCGGCATTTTATTAGGAAAAGTCCCCTGTCCGTCTGTAAAATATAAAAGCCCTTTTAGGCCTGTAAGCTCTTTTTTCTCCTGCAATTTCTGAATGTAAGCAAAAACAGGGCGAAAATCCGTACCTCCCTGTCCTGCCAGCTCCAGATTTTCCATGTAGTTTTCCAATTCTTCCTTTGAAGTGATTTTCTCATCTTTTTGAATTCTTTCGTCACACTGAAGAATGTGAATGTTAATCTTCCTGAAAAAGCTTTCTTCTTCCTTTAATATTCCGTAAGTTTCCTGTAAAAATCGCTTCACTGCCTCTCCGGAACAGGACATAGAGGTATCAATGGCAATGGCAAATTCTTCTATTTTCTTCACCTCTCTTGTCTCCTGAGGTTCAATTAAAGGCATATTTCCATAGACAGACAAACCATAACTATAAAATACATAGTCAAAGGCATCCGGATCTAAATGCGCTTCTTCCTTTACCACGGCAAATTTTTTCAAAAAATTTCTATAATCAAAAGTTTCCCTGTTTTCTACTTTAATTTGCTCTAAAAATCCCGGAGAACCCTCTGACAAATCCTGTCCGAAGATTTCCATTTCTGTTTCCATTTTATCACGAATATCTTCCCAATTCTCCTTTGGTCTTTCATTGGGAGGCTGGTTTTTGCCCCTTCTTTCCCATAGCCCGTGATTGTCTGTGTGAAACTCCTTTTCCCATTTTTTTGCAGTTTCTAAGTCCGGCTTTTGCTCTGTCAGCTCCTGAAAAATCCCTTCTGCATGAAGCACATTTCTTCTCTTTTTTAACCACGCATATAAATTCTTTTTCTCTCTGCTCATAGGTTTTTTTACACAATGAAAAGGCAGACCGTCTATGACAGACTCCACTGCAATATCACAGGCTGTATTCCAAAGTATGTCTACAATTTCTCTGTCCAGTTGTTCACAGGCACGTTTTTTTCGTTGCTCTGTTTTCTTCCACAAATGTCCGAAAATACAGTGCAGGATTATGTGAAGATAAGCACGGTTTACTTCTCTGCGGCCTTCCCGATACAATCCGCCCAGATAAGCAGGATGGTAATAAAGTCCAATTCCGTCCGTTCCTATGGTGTCTGTTCCTGCATCCATTTGATAGTGCAGGGTGGACAAAGCAACGTCTAAAAACCGCAGATGAAGATACAGCTCATTTCTGGCTGATACCAGAATTTTCAGATTGATTTCTTCTATGCGTTTCTCTTTTTCATAGCTCAAATTTTTTCTCCTTTCCTGCAAATTTCTTTCTTTTTTCTTCCATGAGATACCCCACAATATCCACAGCTTTCTTCCGGGAAGCTGCCTCTATGATGCTCTCTAAAGCTTCCCTGCTCCAGAAATTTCCTCTGTCGAAATAGTCATATACTTCATGCCAGTTGGATTTTTCCAGATAAAAACGTGCACACTTTTCCAGATTTTTTCTCACATAAGCTTCATAGCTTTTCTCCGCTTCTTTGGCAAGCTGATAGGGATATAAAAGCCTGCCTACTGCCATTGGAATTAAAATTTCTTTTTTTTCATACACCAAAGCTGTGGAAAATAAACTGTCGTATCGCTTATAATCTACTTTTTTGTCTGTAAAGCATTGACGATATTTGTAGCCACATCCGTGAAAATGGGTTTCTAAAATTCTGGCAGGCGTATTTTCCACGCCTTCTTCATAATATTCGGGAAAAATCAGCTCTGCTTTTTGCTCTGTATTAAGAATAATAATACTTACATACATCTCATGAAAGGTTTCGCTGACAACGTCTTTGATACAGGAAACACCGTCTTCTTTTAAAAATATAACCAAATTTCTAAGGGAAGAACAGCCTGTAAAAGAGCCTCCTCCGATTTCCCTTACATCGTCAAAAAGCTTTAAGGTTTTTAAATTTCTGCACCCATAAAAAGTATATTTTCCCAGAATTTCAATCCCTTCAGGTATCTCTATTTCTTCTATTTCCGTAAATTCTCTTTGCTCCTCTTTGCTTCGTCCCGCCTTCCACGGAGAATAGGCATAAGACGGCAAAGAGGATGCCAAAGCACCCTCTTTTCTACATTCTTCCAACTTTATGTACCTCCGAAAGCTTAGTCGCAGGCTGCTTTAAATTCTGTCCAGTTCTGATTGTATACTTCTTCTGCCTCTGCACTTACATTCTGAATAATTTCGCCTTTTGTTACAGAGTCCGGAACAACTAAATCTGGATTTACCAATTCATCTGCCGCTTTATTTGTACAGTAATATCCTACGAAATCAAAGCATTTTGCGGCTACCTCAGGCTCTAAAATGTAATCTAAAAATGCGTAAGCTTCTTCTGTATCCGGCGCATTTTTCGGAATAAAGAAGTTCATAATTCCAAAGCCCAAGCCCTCTTTTGGATAAACAACCTTCAAATCAGGATTTTCTGCCAAAGCTGCAATGACCTGTGAGGTATATAAAATGCCTACGGAAGCTTCTCCGTTTAACAGAGCATTCTGTGTATTGGTATCCTGTATCATACGAATATTCGGCGCTAATTCTTTTAACTTTTCTCCTGCTTCTTTAATCACCGCAGGGTCTTGTTCATTCATGCTTTTTCCCATAGTGAGAAGCACCATACCCTCTACGGCACGATAGCTGGCAATGGTTGCAATTTTATCTTCCAGCGCCGGGTTCCATAAGTCTTCATATCCCTGAATTTCGAAATCTACCTGCTCCGGATCATATACGATTAAAGGAATGCCTGCTCCGTGCGGTATGGTATATTTATTTTCCGGGTCGTAAAACTGGCTCTGATACAATGGATTGATGTTATCATAATTTTTCAGCTTTTCCTTATCCAGTTCTTTTGCCAGTCCATTATTTACAATCTGCTCAATAATATAATCGTCACCGATTACAAGGTCGTAATCTTTTCCGTCAGACTGCTGTACCTTCTCAAACATGGTTTCGTTAGAGTCAAAGTTTGAGCTGATAATACGAATGCCTGTTTCATCTTCAAAATCTGTCAAAACCTCCTGAGGAAACAAGCCTTCCCATGTATAAAGCACCAGCTCTTTATTGTCTTCTTCTTTCTTCTCTCCGCAGCCTGTCAGCATACTTCCTGCCAACGCCGCACATAAAATCATAGAAACTATTTTTTTCTTCATTTTCACATCTCACTTTCTAAATATTAATATTTCTTTTCTGCTCTCTTACTCAAAAATGAGGAAAGAAGCAAAACTGCTGTAATTACTACTAAAATAATGGTACAAAGAGCGTTAATTTCCGGTGTTACCCCTGTTTTTAGCTGTGCATACACCTTTACCGGCAGAGTATTCAGCCTTGGACCGTTTACAAAAATACTGATGACCACATCATCAAAGGACATGGCAAACGCCAGTAAGCTTCCGGATAAAACAGCCGGTGCAATAAGAGGCATGGTAATGTCAAAAAAGGTTCTTATCGGTCCCGCCCCTAAGTCTCTTGCTGCTTCCTCAAGGGATTTATCAATTCCCACTAAGCGTGCCTTTACCATCATAAAAATATAGGGAATACAAAAGGTAGTATGTGCAATTACCAGTGTTGTCATACCAAAGGGCAGATTTAACATGGAAAAGAACACAAGAAAAACCATTCCTAGAATAATTTCCGGTATCATAATGGGAATTGTAGAAAGATATTCCATCATTCCCTTTGTTTTGTATTTCACTCTTGCCATTCCCACAGCCCCTAAGGTTCCGATTATCGCAGAAATTCCGCAGCTTAAAACCCCAAGCAAAATGCTGTTAAAAAGCGCTTCCTTTAAATCTCTGTCATTGGCTAAGGTCTCATACCATTTGAGCGAAAAGCCTGTAAAATTAGCGGAAAGTCTGGACTCATTAAAGGAAAAAATCACTACCATAACAAGGGGAAAATACATCAGTAAAATCATAATTGCCAAATATAAATTTGACCATTTCCATTTCTTTTTCAAAATAATCCCTCCAAATCCTTTACATGAGTAACCTTTCTATATACAAACATCATCAGAGATGTCAGCAGCATCAGAACCACTGCAAGGGCTGCCGCAAAAGGCCAGTTGCTTCCTCTGGTAAGCTGGTCCTGAATCACACTTCCCACCAGTACAATCTTATTTCCTCCTAAAATATCTGCAATAAAAAACAGTCCCATAGAAGGAATAAAGGTGAGAATAACACCTGTCAAAAGCCCCGGCAAGGTAAGCTTAAAGGTAACGGTAAAAAACGCTTTTACGGCGTTTGCGCCTAAATCTCTTGCCGCCTCCACATAAGACCAGTCCATCTTTTCCACACTGGAATACACCGCCAGCACCATAAAAGGCAAGAGAGCATAGACCATTCCAATAACCACCGCAGGATAAGAATACAGGATTTTCAGCGGTTCTTCAATAAGCCCCAGCTTCATTAAAAAACCGTTTAAAACGCCTTTAGCCTGCAAAATTAAAATCCAGCCATACATGCGGATTAAAGAGCTTGTCCAAAAGGGCACCATAATCAAAAGCATCATACGCTTTTTCCATTTAGCAGAAAGCTTCGCCATAAAATACCCGAAAGGATACCCCATAAGTACAATCAACAGGGTACTGGTAATGGCAAGCTGGAAAGACTGCACAAAACTTTTTAAATATACAGGCTCTGCAATCTTTTTATAATTTTCCAGCGTAAAACTCCATATTGTGGAAGAACCGCTTCCATTGGTAGCAAAGCTCAGTGCCACCATGTAAAGGAGTGGTCCTACTACAAAGCATAAGGTAAAAAGATAAAGAGGAAGAACAGTAAGAAACAAACCTGATTTTTTCTTTTTCATCTTCCCGCCTCCTACTCTAAATCCACAAATACCGCATGCTCTGGCTTCCAACCCACGCAGACCTTATCCCCTGCTTTTAAGTCCGCATCCATACCATATCGACAGGACACCAAGGTCTTTCCGGATTTCAGTTTCAATGTGAGATGAAGCTGCCCTGCTGTAAAGGATTTGTCTTCTAAAACAGCATCCAGACCTTCTTTACATTCTGTGCAAACCTTTAAATTTTCTCTTCGTACTGCCAGATTTACCTGCATACCCTCACAAATTCCGTCAATGGGTTCTGCATACATCATCTGATTTTCTATCAGTACCTGCGCTTCTGTATCTGCTACCTTCTGCACCACGCCGGAAATCACATTGGCATTTCCTACAAAATCTGCCACATAACTGGTTTTCGGATGATTGTAAATTTCATCCGGCGTTCCAATTTGCTCAAATCTGCCGTCTTTCATAACCACAATTCGGTCGGACATATTGATGGCTTCTTCCTGATCATGGGTAATGTATAAAAAGGTGATACCCAGCTTTTTCTGTAATCGTTTCAACTCAAGCTGCATGGTACGGCGAAGCTTCAAATCCAGCGCACCCAAGGGCTCATCCAAAAGCAAAAGCTTGGGGCTGTTTACCAGCGCTCTTGCAATGGCAACCCTCTGCTTTTGCCCGCCTGAAAGCTCAGAAGGCATACGCTTTTCATATCCTGTCAGCTGTACCAATTCTAAGATTTCTGCCACTTTTTTCTTAATTTCTGCCTTGGGTACTCGCTTAATCTTCAATCCGTATCCCACATTTCCCTCTACATTTAAGTGAGGAAACAGCGCATAATTTTGAAAAACCGTATTCACGTCCCTTTGATTGGGAGGAACAGCCGTTACATCCTTTCCGTCTAAAAATACCGTTCCGCTGTCCGGCGCTTCCAGACCTGCAATAATACGCAAGGTTGTAGTCTTTCCGCATCCCGATGCCCCTAAAAAGGTGATAAATTCTCCCTTTTCAATGGACAAGGTAATTCCGTTTAAAACATCGGTTTCTCCAAATCCTTTTTTAATATTCTTTAATTCCAGTAATTGTTCGCTCATTTTTTTACCTTCTTTTTCATTTCAACCTATTCCAGATTATATAATGGCATAAGTTTACTATTTTTGTCAATTCTTATGAAGAAATTTAGATTTTTTTAATCCACTTTCATTTGAAAGGACATAAGCTATGCAATACGCAGCAAACGGAACAATCAGTACACAGGCAACTGCCCCAAAAAGCATCACAGATAATTCTTGAAACAGAAATTGAGAATTTACAATGGTTTCTATGGTATAGCCGCCCTTCCTCAAATAAGCAAACAGCAGCATAGAGTCACCTAAATACACAAAGAGCAGGGTATTTACCGTAGTTCCGATAATCTCTTTTCCCACCTGCATACCGGATGCAAACAATTCTTTTTGGCATAGCTCCGGACGATGCTGCTTCACCTCATAAACCGCAGAGGTCACCGATAATGCCGTATCGATTGCCGCTCCCAAAGCGCTTAATATGGTTACCGACACTGCAATCCGTAACATACTGATATGGATATCGGACTCATAAAAGTACATAATATCCTCCTGCATGGATTGTATTTCATTCAAGCCTCCGCCCTGTGCTTTCCATACCACCAAATAAATCAAAAGACTCAGTACAAACATAGTTCCTGTTACAGACGCAAATGCCGCAATAGTTTTCAGATTTTTTCCATTTTGCTTTATCAAAGTTATGTAACCAATCATTACCGCTGCCAGAAAAACAACGAGAAACACGGGATATCCCTTTGCTAACAGAATAATCGTTCCTGCCAGAATAAGGATGTTTCCGCAAAGGACTAAAACAGCGATTGCACCTCTTTCTCCTCCCACTGCCACCATGAGAAGAAATAATATCAATACAAGTATTCCTGTCATTTTTTCCTCCTAACCTGTACCTTTAACAAAACTGCAGATACAAAAATAGAAATCGGAATTGCCAGCACAATCCCAATGCTTTCAATCAGAAAACGGCAGATTTCAAAAGGAATGTGATATCGTATATTAGACAAAAAAGAAATATCATTGTTCATTCGAATGAGAAATCCGGGAATTAATCCACTTCCAAAAGTGAACAGCAATACACTGAGCATCGTTCCCATAATGTCATATCCGATTTCTCTGCCGGAGCGAAACAATGGCAAAAATTTAATATCCGGCTTTTTCCGAATAAGCTCCCCTGTTGCGGCTGCTATGGTTACCGCCACGTCCATAATTGCTCCAAGACCTGCCAGCATAACCTCTGCCTCAAACATCTCAGCGGGATTATCCACGCTTCCCAGATATTCCATAGAGGAATAATCTACGTCTCCGTACCAATACATTACAAAATGGAACATTGCCATAATCACCGCAAATACACAAAGAGTTGAACAGACTGCGGCTACGGTTCGCTTGTGAAATCCATTCAGAAGAAAAATTGTTCCAAAGGTAAAGCACAAAACCATGATATTACAGATTTTAATCATATTTCCGCCTTTTAGGTAAAAGTGAAAGCCCACTGCATAGACTGCCGTGTTAAAAATCATGGTGCTTATAGTAAAAATCCCCTGTTGCTTTGTAATCAGAATGAGCAAAAGAAGCAACATTCCTCCTACTGCCGCCAGATAAGTATCTCTTTTTAATCCTTTTATTTTTCCTGACAGCTTCTCTCCGTTTTCACTGGCATGAATAAATACCTTATCCCCTCTGTGGTATTTCTGACTGGTTACACCAGAATAGGTATATTCATTTTTCAGTGTAATCTTACTTCCCTTCCATTTTCCGTTCAGTAAAATCCCCTGCATGGTCTGTCGGTAATAAGCTTCTGTCTCGCCTCTTGCCCCTTCTTTTTCTCCTGTCTTTTCTGTCTGTACCTTTGTAATTTTGGCAATGGTTGTATCATAAAGCCAAGCGTCCTGAGACACAAATAAAAGAAACAACAGATATATTCCTATAAGAAAAAATACCTTTTTTCTTTTACAAACAAATTCTTTCATTTTCCCACCTCATTTGTCAGAATTTACTGCTTTTTTGATTATACCCCTTTCTCTTTTTTACGGCAACAAAAAAGGTACGGAAGCTTTATTGACAAATAATTCCAGATAGTGAATAATACTTTATAAGATTAAACACAAGTGAGGTGACGTCATCTTATGACTATCAAAGAAATTGCCAAATTGGCAGGCGTTTCTATTTCAACCGTTTCAAAAATTGTAAACAACAAAGCAGATAATATAAATATCGAAACCCGCAATCGTGTACTAAAAATTGTAAAAGAATATAACTATACGCCTTATGGCACAGCCAAAAATATTTCCAATGCAAAGACCTTTGTCATCGGCGTTCTTTTAAGACACAGCACTTTGCTGAACCTGATGCTAAAGGGCATTATGGATATGGCACAAAAGCATGGCTATAATGTTCTTCTTTGCGACAGTATGGACTCTGAAGAAAAGGAATTAAAACACATTACCGCACTGTGCAGACATCATGTGGACGGTGTTATCTGGGAGCCTGTCAGTGAAAATAGTATTCAATACGAACATTATTTTCAGGAGCAGGATATTGCTGTTTCCTACATTAACTCCTCCCTTCCGGAGGCCTCTCACTGTCTGGATTTTATGCAGATGGGCTATCTTGCCGCCCAAAAGCTTTTAGATTATCGCCATACTCATATTGCATGTCTGACAAAGCCCGGAAGCTTTCGCTCCAAAATGGTATTTGAAGGATTTAAGAAATGTCTTTTTGACAATGAAATCCCCTACTCAGAGGATATGAAGCTTTTCGTTACCGACCCTGACTTTTATACCCAGATTTCCTTGCAGGGCTTTACAGGAATTGTCAGCACCCACTTTGAGGCTGCTCTTTCTCTGTATGAAAAAGTAAAGAGCTTTCATTATCATATTCCTTCCGACTTATCCCTTATAAGTCTTCGGGAGGATGCGGGAGACGCCATCTGTTTTCCCAGAATTTCCTCTCTCCAAATCCCCTACGAGGCTTTCGGAGAAAAAATCTGCTATCATTTAATTGCAGCCTGCGAAAACTTAAATGAACCTGAATTTACGCTCTTTACTTCTGATAATCTCACTTTGGACCATGAAGAAAGCTTAAATGCGCCGCCTTCCTGCCGCTATAAAAAAGTGATTTCCGTAGGAAGCATCAATACGGATATTACACTGACCGTAGACGAGCTCCCTAGCTCCGGCAGTACCACCGTTACTACGGCCTCCTGTGTTTCCCTTGGGGGAAAAGGAGCAAACCAGGCCATTGGCGCTGCCCGCCTTGGACGTGAAGTGATTTTAATCGGAAAAATCGGAAATGATTATGACTCCACCGTTATTTATGATACGTTAAAGAAAGAGCATGTGCTGACTCACGGAATACGAAGAAGCTCTGCCTCTGCCACCGGAAAGGCATATATTCACGTACAAAAAGATGCGGAAAGCTGTATTACTGTTCTGCCCGGCGCTAATGAAACCCTGTCTCCTGAGGACATCTTATCAAGAGAACATTTATTTGACGGCTGCGGTTATTGTTTGATTTCCACGGAAATCCCTATGAATACCTGCATACAGGCTGCCAAAACAGCCCATTTCCATCACGCCAAAAACATTGTAAAGCCCGCCACTCTAAAGGCGCTGCCAACTGAACTTTTGGTAAATGCAGATATTTTCGTTCCCAATAAACGGGAAGCCGCACTTTTATGTCCTTTTGAAAACACAGTAGAAAAGCAGGCTGATTATTTCTACCGTCAAGGCTGTCCTGTGATTATTATCACCTTAGGTCATCAGGGTTCTTATGTAAAAACAGCAGATTTTTCCGGTTATTTTCCTGCTGCTGATTTTCCTTCCATTGACTCTACGGGAGGCGCTGACGCTTTTATTGCTGCTTTTGCTTCTTATTTAACAGAAGGGTATCCTCTTCTAAATGCAGTAAAAATCGCAACCCATGCAGCCGGCTTTTGTATTTCCAGAACCGGTGTAGTGCCGGCGCTCATTGACAGAACCTCCTTGGAAAATCATATTAAAATGACAGAACCGACGCTTTTAACTCTAGCATAGTTCTTATGAACATATAAAACTGCGGTAAGAAATGCCAATATTTTTACGCATCTCTTACCGCAGTTTTCTGTTTCTGTAATAAATGTTGGATATGCTTTTTTCATATTCCCGACATTTATTTTATTTCTTCAATTTTCTGCCAGCTTTTATCTTCCAAATGATAAAAATAAGGTTCTCCTTCTTTATAAATCCAATATCCGTTTTCTGTTTTATCTTCTACCTTAATTTTATTCAAGTCCTGATATTCATCAAATAGATATTTTTCTTCTTCAAAATCATACCAATTACAATATACCTTTTTTTCCTCTCCTTCCTCTGTATTTTTCCGAAATTCTATATAGTCTTCTCTTGCCCAGATTTCATCTGCATCATCCTGCCATTCCAATACAATCTTTTTTTCCTGTGTTTTTATATTATACTTCTCCAACTGCTGTTTTCCTTCTGATTGCAAATAAAGTATATCATTTTTAATTATCTGCATATTGGATATGGTTGTTTTATATACTTCACTTAACTTTCCTGTTTCAAAATCGTATCTTAAATACTCACATTCCTGCTCCTGTTCTGTATCTTCCCATGGTATCTGCACAAGATATATTCCGTTTTCGCTTCCTCCGCATGGCACAGTATACTTTCCTTCGTTTTCAGCTCCGTTGAGCAAAACCGTTTCCTTTTTTGTTTTTAAATCATACATTACAATCGACGGCTCTGCCGTAGTCAACCCGCTTCCGTCTTCCAGTTTTTTTTGTGTTTGAGCAGATATCACAATCTTCCCTTTATACAAACCCGCCTGATTAGGAAAAATCCGAACATTTTTAAAAGTATGTAATTTTTTCTTTTTACTGCCGTCTTCTTTCATAGAATATAGTTGAAGCTCCAATTCTTCCTTTTCAAGTTTTTGAACCAAGAAATATAAGGTACCGTTTGAATATGCCAGACATCCTACAATTCCGTTCTCGACTGCCGGACATTCTTCAGAATTATGTTTGCAATTAACCTTCTGGCACAATATTGTTTTTTTACCGGTTGTTTTATCTACAAAAAAGATTGGGCTATATTCTTCTCCCCATTCAACTCCATATATCCCTTTTTCAGACTCCGTCAGATTTGCCATAATTAAATATTCTCTTTCATCTTGAAATCTGTCCTCTCCTGTTTCTCCTGTTTCTTGTTTACTGCTGCATGCTGTAAGAAGCAGTAAGACCGCCAGAAAGAAAAATGGAATAATTTTTAACTTCTTCATATTTTTCGCTCCCTTCGTGTCATCAGAAAAACGACTGTTCCTAAAATAAAACAGATAACTACCACTATTTTTAAATCTGCTGTAAAGACAAAAAACAGATGGTGTGCCCAATTAAGTGCTCTGACAGGCACATACGAGGACAAGATAACAGGTACTGCCAATACACCTAATATCATACCTGTCAGCATGTGCTGATTTCTTACCCTTTTTGCACAGGCAGACAAAAATATAACAACAACTGCCGTTACAATACATTGGAGAATAATCCCTACCACAAAAGCAGTCCATACAGGAATTGATGTATCCTGCTCCCAGTATTGCGACAAACATCCTATGGGAGACATCCATTCCAAATCATACGTTTTCTTTTCCTTCACAAATACCATTGCTCCGCTAAAAAGTACAAAAGGAATACAATATAAAAGTACGGTTTCAATTTTTAAACGCCATAATTTTCCCCTGCCAAATCGAGATGTATTCTGTAACACCTCCATTCCGGTTTCCTTTTCCTTCTGATACACAGACGGAATTAAAAAGGCAAAAGAAACGCACAGCAAAATAACCATCATTTGAGATACTTCGGTATTTCCAAACAGCAATTCATACTGCTTGTCTTTCAACAAAATCGGTTTCTTGTTCTCAGCCAGCAGATTTTCTGTCCGTTCTACATATTTCTGAAATCCTCCTACACATTCCAAGTCCTGTGTAAACTTATAGCTTTTCACAAAATCCTCCGTTTGAGACAATTCTTCTTCCAAGTGCTCCAAACGCATTTTTTCTGCTGCGATTTTTTCATCTGTTTCGGCTGTAATTCTATTTCCAAATTCATCGATATATTTCTGATAATAAAACTCATCTGTGCCCACATAGGTTTTATACCGGTAAACAGTCATTGCTTGTATACACATACATGCAGCAAATAAAATTATCCCTCCTTGATAAATCCACAGCTTTTTCATTTCATAATAAAATAATCCATGTGGATATCTTTTTCTTTTTTCTTTTCGGTAATATTTCTTTTCTCTCTCTTTCGGACAATGAATTCCACCTATTATCAAAAAGAAAACTGCCACGATAATACAAAGCGGTATTCCCAAGCTCTGTTCCACAAGAATATTTTCAAATCTGAGAATTTCATAATTTCTGATTATGGATTTACCTGTAAATGCCCCATATATTCCATATCCTAAAAATCGCCTCAAATCCTTCTCCGGTCATTGTATTTTGGCAAAACAAGCTCCCTCCCATAACAAGCATAATACCGAATGCTGTTTTTACTTCCGATACAGACCACCTTGCCAAAAAGACAGCAATCGCAGCAAGAAGGAAAGCTGCCAATCCCTGCATAGCTCCATAGGCTATTATATACATCCCTATACTCCACGCATACGGAACAGCATAAAAGCCCGGCACACTTTGAATTGCCGCATCCATTGAAATCATTCCGTATGTTCCAAAAGCTAATACCAGATGAATAAAAAATGCGCCACACAGATAAATCAGCAAAGTTCCGTACACCGTGCATACTTTAGCACAAAACAAAGGATTTTTTCCCTTAAGCATTGTACGGGCAAAATCCGCTTTCCCATTTCGCTGCTCCTGTATAAACACAACACTTACAAGATAAATTAACAAAACAATCGCCAAAACATACTGTACATAAGTATTCAGAACTTTCAAAATCCCTTGATATGGCTGTCGCTTCATAGGAGCTTCAATTTCAAGCTTCTCATATTTCTTTGCTATCCGCTCCATATACTGATTTTCTTTCTCATCTTTTGCAAAAACAGAAATATTTTGACTTTGCTGATATCTGTTTTGAATAGACTCTCGATATGTATCATAGTCCTGTATTGCCGATATCTCATCTTCCAAATACAGAAGCGCTTTATACTCCCCATATCCGCTATTTCCCTTTTCCTGCTGTTCCAGCAGCCAATTTTCTGCTTCTTTTTCAGTCATATTGTCTGTGGCTTTATGGAATTCCAGATAGGTTTGATGTGCCTCTTTATCCTGATTTAATTCTCCCTGAAATATCACACCGGAAAGAACCCAGAATAACAACACGATTTTTAAAACAGAAGCATTTTTCCAAAGCTTTTTCCATTCATATAAAATCAATTTTAACATCTTTTTTCCCTTTACTCTTCACTGCCACGAAAATAGTACAGATATACATCTTCCAAATCCGGATATACTTTTGCTGCTTTTTCCGGTAATTTCTCTCCTGTTTTTAATAAAATCTTGGCATAAATTTTTCCTTCCCGCCTATACACACTGCTAATCCGGTATTGCTTCTCCAAGATTTCCAATTCTTCTTCCACTTCCAATTCGCAAACCTTGCCATACAGACTTTTTGTAAGCTCCAAAACACTGCTTTTTGCTAAAAGTTCCCCTTTCTTTAAAAGCAAAATTTTATCGGCAATCAATTCCACATCACTTACTACTATAGAATAAATTAAATCTCTACTATATATTTTGAGGATAATGTATGGTAAAATAGTGTTATCTAAGAAAGGATGAACACTATGAGAAAAACATATCTTCCTCTGTCAGATGAAGACAGAGATTACCTTAAAGCATTATCCAAAAAGAGAACCATTCAGGCACAAGTTGTGGACCGTGCCAGAATCCTTTTATATAAAGCCGATGGAATGACATTCCAGCAAATTGCTGATAAACTTGCCATTAGTACTGCAACGGTACGCCTTTGTATTTCGAAGTTTCAGAAAGGCGGTTTAGATGCTGCACTGTTTGATGTTCAGCGTCCTGGACGTCCATCGGAAATCACTGATGATGCAAAAGCATGGATGATTCATATTGCGTGTCAGAGACCGACAGAACTCGGTTATGCACAGGAATTGTGGACGTTGACCTCTCTCCACAAATACATTCAGAAACATGCAGAAGAAGCGGGATATCCAAGGCTTTCAACCGTTACCAAACCGTATATCCAGAAATTTCTTAAGGAACAGGATATGAAACCCTTTAAAATCAAATATTACTGTGAAAAACGGGATCCTGATTTTGAATCAAAAATGCATGAGGTTCTGTTGGTTTATAAGCAGATTGAAATGCAGTTTGATGAAAATGGTGATCTCATTGTTCCAGACGATTATAAACTGACGATTACGGTATCGTATGATGAGAAGCCGGGCATTCAGGCAATCTCCAATACGGCACCGGATTTACGCCCGACATCAGAACATGGGGAAGTATATCGTGATGCAGAATACAAACGTCTGGGAACGCTCTCTTTACTGGCTGGCATTGATTTACTCACTGGAGAAGCAATTCCGTTAGTAAGTGAGACCCATAAGAGTTCTGATTTTATTGAGTTTTTAAAGATACTGGACAAAAAATATCCATCACAGGATACCATTCGGATCATCCTGGATAATCATTCTGCACATACTTCCAAAGAAACACGGCGCTTTCTGGATACTATGCCAAAGGGACGTTTTAAATTTGTGTTTACACCAAAACATGGCTCATGGTTAAACATGATTGAAAGCTTCTTCAGCAAGATGACCAGACAGATGCTTCGAGGAATTCGTGTCAATACCAAACAGGAGTTGGAAGAACGAATTTACAAGTACTTTGACGAAGTGAACCGTGAACCCGTGGTTTATCACTGGAAGTATAAAATGGATGAAATCAGTGAAGAGGAAGCAGTATCAATTTAATATAGCAATTATTTAATATTCGTTATACTACGTGGGTAGCGATTATAATAATTTTATCCTTGGCATATTCCGCAATCAAGTTTCTCATTTCAATTCTCTTTTCAGGGTCAAGTCCTGCGGTTGGTTCATCTAAAATCAATACTTTAGGATTATCCAGTAATGCCTGAGCAAACATAAGTCTCTGCTGCATTCCACCTGATAACGTGCGGATTTTCTGCGTTCTGACGTCCAAAAGGCGTACTTTTTTCAATAATTCTTCTGTACTTTTTTCCACACTTTTCTTGTTCATCCCCTTTAGTGTTCCTATGTAATGTAAATATTCTTCTACTCGAAACTCCGGGTACAGACAATGTTGTTGGGGCATATACCCCAATCGTTTTAGGAAATTTTTTCTTTCTGTTCGGATGTCTTTGCCATCAAATAATATTGTTCCTGTTGTAGGCTCTATCAGCATACAGATTAGTTTCATAAGCGTACTTTTTCCGGCTCCGTTTGGTCCTAAAAGTCCATATATTCCCGGCGAAAGCTGTAAAGTTAATTCCTTTAATGCTTCTTTTTCTCCATAACATTTTCCAATATTTTTTATTTCCAACTGCATCCTTTCACTCCTTCCAACTATCTAATTGTTTTTGGAGTTCTGAAATCACTTCTTCTACTTCTGCTTCTTTCAGCTTTTGCTCCTGCTCCTGTATAAACACCTCAAGGTCAGGTATCTCTTCAAATTCTGTTTTACTCTCCATCTCGTTATAAATCTCGACAATTTTTGCAATCTTCTTGGAAAGATTTTCATCTAATACAGGAGTAAAATTACCATATTCCTGAATTGTTGTTTCTTCTAATAGTTGTTCAGCTATTTGTGCTTTTTCTTTTACCTCCAACTGATTTGGATATGCTATTCTGTTATTTCCAATACGTTTGAAACTCCCCATAGAGGATAAGGGAGTCCCTTCCCCTTGATAAATTGCATGTCCGTCTGTCAGCTGATATTCTTTATCCAAAACTCCGTAAATCATAATGTTGGTAAGCTCCTCATCATACATAGATGCTGCCAGCACACGAACTGCCAGTTCCTTTTCATCACTGTCTTTTAAGACTCCGTTTCCGAAAGAGCTTTCTACTGTTCTGTCTCCTAATGGCAATTCCACCCATTCCTTTTCCGTTTCCCCTGTCAATTCTTTTATGGTTGGTATGGATGTCATTCGGAATACCGGAACTCCGTTTTGATATTGCCGTTCTATATGTGCATCCAAATTTTCTTTATAAATTAAATCATGGATTTCCAACATTTTTTCCATTTCCGGAGTATCTAACAAACTGGCAACCTTCTTTTCCTGTACATCAACAGCTAAGTTACAGTCTCTGGAATTTTTAATCACCGGGGTATATCGTTTCTGTAAATATGCTCCATATTGTAAATCGGTTGCTGATGTCAGATAATATTTACCATCCAAAAGCTGCTCTTCTTCAAAATATGGCTTTAAAAATCGGATAACAGCTTCCGGAGTCATATTCTCAATTCCCGTTTCGCCCAAATTTATTTGGTATTTTTCTAAAAATGGTCTGTAAAATACGTATGTTAACTCGGATATAGAAACATTCCCTCTTGGTATTTGATATGTCTTTTGGTTGATTGTATTTGCTTTCCAAACTTTTTCGGGAATTGCATTCAAAACTTTTTTATTTTCTTCCGTTTTTAAATATTCGTCCAGTTCTAAAAACTTTTCATATTCCAACGGAGAAAAACCAGCTATGTCTGCATCTGCATCTTTTTCCAACAAATTTTCTATCATTTTTGTCTAAAATAGAAATTCGCTTTCATACAAATTCCCGCTTTCAAAATCCTCCTGTTTTGCCTCATATTCATCCGGCATATATTTAAAAACTACCTTTGCAGGTATCTTTAATTCTTCTAAACGTTCATTAAATAACTGAAAGCGTTCTGCTTCGATTTCCTCATACGCCACCGCATTTTCTATACCATAGGACTCCGGTTCGGATATATACCATACAATCTCTTTCTTTTTTGAAGAACAACCACAGAAAAGACCGGAAGATAACATTAAAAACATTACTGTAAAAAGATATTTTCTGTTAATTTTTTTCTTGTGCATAGTTCCCCCCTATTTTAAATATTGAATATATTTATTATAACGCAAATCTAATGTATTTTCCAACCTATACACCATTATTTCCCATAATTCTTTATCATTTCTTCTAATTCCGCACAAGTGCTTTTTTCATCATCGCATATCATTGCCCGCATTGTTTATAAATAAAAACTGCTGTGAGAAATGCCAATATCCTTACGCATCTCTTACAGCAGTTTTTTTCTAAAACATCTTCCTCATATCATACCAGCAAGCTCCTCCATGTGTGGAGTCTGCCACGCCGAAATTTTCAAAACCATGGCTTCCGTAAAACTTCAATAAATGTTCTTTACAGGTTAAAATCACACCTTTTTTTCCTCTTTCTTTTGCCGTATCAGAGAGGAAATCCAGTAGCTTTCCTGCAATTCCCTGATTTCTGTATGCTTCTCTTACGTCTAATCCAAACACTGTTTGGTAAGCCCCCTCAGGCTTATGCAATGCAGCATTATGATAAAGCTCATCCGGTAAAGAAGGCTGGTCTGTCACTGCCCCGTTAATAAAACCGGCAATTTCTCCCTCCACTTCTGCCACGAAAAAGCATTCTAAAAATGTATTCATACGCTTTTGAATTTCCTCTGCCGAAGCTGCCTCTGCCTTTGGAAAACACTCAGCCTCAATCTGAGCCAGCACAGATGCTTCTTCTAATTTTGCATTTCTGATTGTAATTTCCATATCTTTTCTGTCATCCTCATAAATTCCCATTTTCCGAAAAGCTTCCTCAATAAGCTCTAAAACTTCTTCGCTGTCCGCACTGATGGTATGACAGTGGTGACCTGACGTAATGTTTGTAAGGGGACGTGATTTTCCTGTGCGAATATCCTCCACAAACTGTTTTACCTGTCTTCTGGAGCTGATTTGCAGGGAAGCTCTTAGTTCTCCGTAAATATGATGCTGTACAAAGACATCTAAGACCGTTCCTCCACAGTCCACCACTGCATTTAATTCTTCCTCAATTTTTTCATCGGTATGACATACCCGAAAAACCCGAACAAATTTCTTCGTTTCCTGACAGATATATCCTCTGTTGGTAGACAGAATTTCACAATCTGCCGCACGCAGCAATGCAATATCCTGTACGATTACCTGTCTGCTTACATGAAAAATTTCTGCCAGCTTTGTTCCTGATACCGGTTTGTCGCTTTCTGAAATATACTTTAAAATTTCTTTTCTGCGTGTTTCTCCAACCATTCTGAAAAATCCCCTTCCTTCGCTGTCTTATACCTCGTGAAGATTTTTTAAAGACAAGTCTAAAATCGGAGAAGAATGTGTCAAAGCTCCGCTGGAAATATAGTCCACACCGACTTCTACCAGACGTTCAATATTCTCTTTTGTAACATTGCCGGAGCACTCTGTTTCTGCTCTGCCGTCAATGAGTTTTACTGCTTCCTTCATTACCTCCGGTGTCATATTGTCCAGCATAATAATGTCTGCTCCGACTTCTACCGCTTCTTTTACCATATCCAGATTTTCTGTCTCAACCTCGATTTTACGAACAAACGGAGCATATTTCTTTGCCATTTCCACTGCTTTTTTCACACTTCCCGCTGCTCCGATATGATTATCCTTCAGCAAAATTCCGTCAGAAAGATTGTATCTGTGATTATAACCGCCCCCTACTTTTACTGCATATTTTTCAAAAATACGCATGTTCGGGGTTGTTTTTCTGGTATCCAAAAGTTTGATTTTTGTTCCCTTTAAAAGCTCTGCAATCTGATGTGTATAAGTTGCAATTCCGCTCATTCTCTGCAAATAATTCAGCGCAGTACGCTCACCGGAAAGAAGCACACGGATATCTCCCCGAATAACTCCAAGAAGCTGTTTGTTCTTTACCTCATCGCCGTCTTCTGCGTAAAATTCCACCTCTGTTGTCTCATCTAAAAGCTTAAAAACACGTTCAAATACACCCAGTCCGGCAACAATTCCGTCCTGCTTGCAAATCAACTGTACCTCTCCCTGTTTTCTGCTTCTCATTACCGCATTTGTCGTAACGTCTTCGCTGCTGATATCTTCTTGTAATGCCATTTTTATTAAATTATCTGCATTTAATTTCATTGTAATATCGTTCATTTTGCCTGTCTCTCTCTTTCTATTTCTTTCAGAATTTCGTTCTTATACACCTCTGCCAAACTTTCCTTCTGACTTACAATACACTCTTGTGTCTCTTGATACAGTTTATCAAAATCTGCATCGTTTGTCTTGCATTTTTCTCTGTTTTTTTCAATATTTTTTGCCGCACGCTCTGCAAAAACCAGACTTTCCAGCAGAGAATTACTTGCCAGACGGTTAGCACCGTGCACGCCGTTACAGCTTGTCTCACCTACTGCATACAGACTTTTCATTGTTGTTTTACTGTCTGCATCCACATGAATTCCCCCCATAAAGTAGTGCTGGGCAGGAACTACGGGTATCCATTCCTTGGTTACATCATAGCCTTCCTCCAGACATCTTTCATAAATATGGGGAAAATGATTTAAAATCACTTTTTCTCCTAAAACCGTCATATCCAGCCACACATAAGGCTTATTATCCAATTCCATCTGCTTATGGATTTCCTTTGTCATCAGGTCTCTTGGAAGCACCTCATTTGCAAAACGTTCTCCTTTTGCATTATATAATTTTGCTCCTTCTCCCCTTACAGACTCCGAAATCAGAAAACGTCTTCCCGGTTTTAAAGAATATAAAGTCGTAGGATGAATTTGAATATAATCAATATTTTCTAATTCCACTTTATGGCGCATAGCGATTGCCAGAGCATCTCCTGTTAAATGGGGATAATTGGTAGAATGTTGATATAAGCCTCCAATTCCGCCGCTTGCCAGTATGGTATGCTCTGCCTGAATTCCCATATATTCCTCATCTTCTGTTTCCACAAGAATTCCCATACAGGTATTGTCTTTTTCAATTAAATCCAGCATTGTGGTATGTTCCATAATTTTTACATTTGGAAGCTTTTTCACAGCCATTAAAAGCTTGCTTGTAATTTCCTCTCCGGTAATATCTTCATGGAATAAAATTCTGGCTTTTGAATGGCAGCCCTCTCTTGTATAATCCAGTTCTCCGTCACGCTTTGCGAAATCTACTCCGTAAGAAATCAGTTCGTCAATAACCTCTCTGGAAGAACGTATCATAATATCCACAGACTCTTTTCGGTTCTCATAATGTCCTGCTTTTAATGTGTCTTCCATGAAACTTTCATAGTCATTTTCATCTCTTAAAACACAAATTCCACCCTGTGCCAGATAAGAGTCGCTGTTTTTAAGGTCATCCTTTGTAATCAATACAACCTGCATATCGGAAGGAATATGAAGAGCTGCAAAAAGTCCGCTTGCACCTGTTCCTACAATCAGAACATCTGTTTTCATCTTATTCATAAAGACACCCCCTACTTTGCCAGCTCCAGCATTTTATCCAATGCTTTCTGTGCTTTTTCTCTGGTGTCTTCTGTAATCTCCACCTCATATTTTTCTTCTTTTAAGCAGTCACGCACCTTCTCAAGAGTGACTTTTTTCATATCTGCACAACACTGTCCCTGCATAACAGAATAGAAACTTTTTTCAGGGCATTTTTTCATAAGCTCTGCAAAAACACCGTCCTCTGTGCCAATTAAAAATTCCTTTTTTGAAGACTTTTCTGCATAGCCGATAATGTCCGAGGTACTTCCGATAAAGTCTGCCTCTGCCAGAATTTCCTCTGTGCATTCCGGATGTGCCAAGAATTCTGCCTGTGGGTATTTTGCCTTTGCCTTTCTTACGGTTTCCACTGTAATTTTTTTATGTACCGGACAATATCCGTCATTTAAAAGAATATTTTTTTCAGGTACTTGTTTTGCCACATAGCTTCCCAGATTTTCATCCGGAATAAAGAAAATATTTTTATTTGGCAACGCTTTTACAATTTTTACTGCGTTGGATGAGGTCACGCATACATCAGAAACCGTCTTTAAAGCGGCCGTTGAATTAATGTAACATACCACTGCCAAATCCTCATATTTTTCTCGCATTTCCTGCACTTTTTTTGCTGATGCCATGTGTGCCATTGCACAATCTGCCTCTGCATCCGGCAATAATACTTTCTTTGTGGGATTTAAAATTTTGGCACTTTCCCCCATAAAAGAAACGCCTGCAAAAACAATGATTTCTGCCTCTGTCTCTCTTGCCTTTTTTGCTAAATAATAGGAGTCACCTACAAAGTCCGCAACCTCCTGAACTTCCTTTGGAACATAATAATGTGCTAAAATTACTGCATTTTTTTCTTTTTTCAGCTGTTCGATTTCCTCTTTCATGGCTTTCATTTTCTCTTTCCTCCTGCCAAGCATTTGACAGCTATTATACACCATGTTTTTACAAGTGACAAGACAGTTGTTAATTTTTATCTTTACAGAAATTCACCTCTTGACTTTCCTCTTGTTTTATGAGGTATAATGTTAAGAATACAAAAGAACGAGGTTATGAAAAATGGAAAAAAATTTTACTACCGGCAGTGTATTAAAAGGCATTCTCTTTTTTTCACTTCCATATCTTCTGTCCTATTTTCTGCAAACCCTTTATGGAATGGCAGACTTATTTATTATCGGACAATTTGCAGACGTTTCCGCTACAACAGCCGTCTCCATCGGCTCACAGGTCATGCACCTTATTACTGTAATGCTTGTAGGACTTGCAATGGGTTCTACGGTTTCTATCGGACAGGCAGTAGGCAGAAATGACAAAAAAAGTATCTCTGAAAATATTGGAACTACCGTTACCCTGTTTATGATAATCTCCCTTATTTTAACAGGCGTATTGCTTATTTTTGTAAATCCTGTTGTTTCTTTCATGTCAACGCCTCCCGAAGCAGTTTCCGGTACTGTTGACTATTTAACCATTTGCTTTATGGGAATACCCTTCATTACGGCATATAACATCATCAGTTCTATTTTCCGTGGTATGGGCGACTCCAAAACACCTATGTATTTTATTGCTGTTGCCTGTATCATAAACATTGGACTGGATTATCTGTTTATGGGTGCGTTTCAAATGGGGGCTTCCGGCGCTGCATTGGGAACAGTTTTGTCACAGGCTTGCAGTGTTCTGATTTCTCTTATCATTATTTTGAAACGAAAAAATGAGATGGGTGTAAACAAAGAAGCTTTCAAGCCAAATCGGATTGTAATGAAGAAAATTTTGAATGTGGGAATTCCTATTGCATTGCAGGATGGATTTATTCAAATTTCTTTTCTTATTATTACAATTATTGCCAACAGCCGAGGTTTAAATGATGCGGCAGCTGTGGGAATTGTAGAAAAAATTATCAGTTTTCTGTTTTTAGTTCCTTCTTCCATGCTTTCCACAGTTTCTGCCTTGGGAGCACAAAATATCGGCGCAGGAAAGCAGGAACGGGCAAAGCAGACTCTTCGCTACGCAACTATAATCACAGTATGTTTTGGTCTCATTGTTGCTGTTTTAATGCAGTTTTTTGCCCAACCGGTGGTGGCTCTTTTTACAGATGGGACAACCGCAGACGGCGCAAAAACCATTCTTCTGGGAGAACAGTATTTGCGAGGGTATGTATGGGATTGCATGTTTGCTGGAATTCATTTTAGCTTCAGTGGTTATTTCTGTGCCTGCGGAAAATCCATGCTTTCTTTTATACACAATATTCTGGCAATTTTGCTGGTGCGTGTTCCGGGCGTGTATTTGACATCCCTGCTTTTCCCTGAAACCTTGTTTCCTATGGGACTTGCTACTGCTGCCGGTTCTTTATTGTCTGCTGTGGTTTGCGTAATTTTCTTTAAAACAATTTTAAATCGCAATACCCCTGTTGCTTTAAAGAACTAATCATTTTATATCTGATGATTTCTGTCTTTTTTATGAAAACATTGTATTAAACGATATCCCGAATATTTATACATTTTACGCTCAGTCTGCGCTCACTTTGAGCTTATAATCTCAAAGCGTGCTCGACAAATTCGCTAAAAGTGTATAAATATTTTGGGATAAGTTTCAAGGCAACAGTCTCATAATTTATAAAAAAGGGGGATTTTTCCATGATTAAACGAGAAATGTATATGAACCGTATTCGCCCATTTATGGGAACAGATTTAATAAAAGTCTTGACTGGTATTCACCGATGCGGAAAGTCTGTTATGCTGGAACTCATTAAGCAAGAACTTGCTGCATCCGGCATCAATCCTGCTCAGTTTATTTCCATCAACTTTGAAGATATGAACTATACACATTTACAAACTGCAAAAGCGCTGCATGAAGAAATCACCAAAAGAGCCTCTCATATAGACGGCAAGATTTACCTTTTCTTTGATGAAATTCAGGAGGTAAAAGACTGGGAAAAATGTATAAATTCCTTTCGGGTTTCTCTGGATTGTGACATTTATATTACCGGTTCTAATGCCAAATTATTATCCGGTGAACTTGCCACTTATCTTGGAGGACGTTATGTAGAATTTGTCATTTACCCCTTCTCTTTTTCAGAATTTATGGAACTATATAAAACTATTTTTCCTGATACGCCCACTCAAAAATGTTTTCAAAAATACCTTTTGTCCGGCGGTATGCCTTATCTTGCAAACATACATTATACAGATGAGCCAACAAAACAATATCTTCACGACCTTTTTAACTCTGTTCAGTTAAAAGATATTGTACAGCGAAATAAAATTCGAGATATTGATTTACTGGAACGCATTATTGCTTATGTAATGGCAAACGTAGGAAACACCTTTTCAGCAGCATCCTTAGCAAAATTTTTCAAAAGCGAACAGCGTACGGTTGCGCCCGAAACCATCTTAAATTACATCAAATACTGTTGCGATGCTTATTTGTTTTATCAGGTAAAACGAGAAGACTTACAAGGTAAACAAATCCTTGCATCCAATGAAAAATATTATATTGCCGACCATGGTATCCGAGAAGCTGTTTTTGGCGGTAATCTGAAAGAAATCAATCTTACTTTAGAAAACATTGTTTATCTGGAGCTTTTACGCCGTGGCTATAATGTTACAGTAGGAAAAACCGGCGATAAAGAAATTGATTTTGTCTGCCATAAACGAGATGAAAAATTATATGTTCAGGTTGCCTATCTGCTTGCCTCCGAGGAAACTGTTCAACGTGAATTCGGAGTATACGATACAATCCGAGACAATTTCCCGAAATATGTGGTTTCTTTAGATGAATTTGATATGAGCCGCAATGGTATCAAGCATCGCAATATCCGTGATTTTCTCTTGGCTGAAGAATGGAATTAAATAATTATGGAGTTGTTGCTTTCAGTGATATTTCTAATCACCACGAAAAGCAACAGCTCCTTTGTTTCTGAAAAACTATTTAATTTTTTCTTCCTATAATAATCACATGATTGCTCATGTCTATAATTGATTTTTCCGAACATACAGACAAGTGATATTTAAGCCATATTTCAAATTGTTCATTGTTCCACTGGTCTACTCTATTATGAAATAAAGGTGCTAATCCATCCTGTGCAAATTGGTCTATACATTCTATGCCATTATCTTTATATAATTTCTGCATTTCATCGTATGATGAATAATATGTATCAGTCCAAAAGCATTTTGGATTATCATGTAATAAAGTACCCGTGTCTCTAATTTGACAAAGCAATTTCTTGTCCAAATATTCATCATCTGACATAACAAGCATCTGATTAAGATATAATCTTGGAATATATGCTGTAATAAGATATCCACCTTTTTTCAAAACTCTTATAGACTCGCTTAAGCATTTATTCCTTGACATATCATCGGTTAAATGATAAAAAGGTCCCATGTTTAACACCACATCAAAGCACCCATCTTCAAAACATCTCATATCAGTAGCATCTAATACTTTTGTTTCCATTGAATATGTTTTATCCTTTATCTGTTCGTTTATTATTTTAATATGTCTTGGTGTTATATCTGTTGCTGTGAGATTATGTCCTTTATCTGCCAAATAAAAAGCATAAGCACCTGTACCAGCAGCACAATCTAAAATTTTCAAATTACCCTTCAACAATTTATCAAATTTATATATTGTTGTTAAAAATTCTATTCTCCTTGCATTATTAGTCGTAATTCTATCTTCTTCTCGATAATTTTCATAATAATTTACTACTTCATTACTCATAAAATTTCTCCGTAACTTAGTCCAGACACCTTATCTTCCTGCCCAATAGTCCACCGCTTTTACAAGGAACTCACCGCATCCTTTTATATTCTTATCATAATATGCAAGAAATCTCTCATCCGCTATATACATAGACGCAAGTCCTTTATGTGCCTGAGCAGAATATTCCTTCCATGTATATCCCAGCCAGTCCTTATGCAAAAGCACAATTCTGTGTCCTGTTTCGCTTTCGGGCAATTCTTTGTTTCTTACCGCTTCTTCTAACTGACGAAGCACTTCCTTTTCCAGATTTTTAAATCTCTCGTAATCTGCCTCGGACAGTCCCATAATTTTTTGATTTGCCTCATCAACAGCTTCTTCGCCATATTTTTCTCTGGCTTCTTTCCCGTAAAGTCTTTCTTTTTCTTCTATCAGCTCCCGCTTAAAGCCCTCAAATTTCTCTTTATCACTCATACTTCTTTCTCCTTTCATGTCTGCAATGGTATTTTTTACAGTCTGAATTAAGGTAGAAATATGCTTTTCCTGTTCCATAAGAGCAATTAAATGTTCCTCAAGCGCTTGTGCCGCATCAAATTGGGGATTGCTGATAATCTCTTTAATCACATCCAATCCCAGATTTCTTTCCCGGTAAAATAAGATTTGTTGCAGCAGGTCCACCTGCTCCTGTTCATAGTAACGACAGCCCTGCTCATTTACTCTGCTGGGCTTTAACAGACCTCTTTCATCATAATAACGAAGAGTTCTGGTACTGACTCCTGTAAGGTCTGCCAACTGTCTGATACTGTACTCCATATTTCTTTCTCCTTTTCTTTCTGTACAATTACCATAACAGTTTCCGCTGCGTCAATGTCAAGCCTGTTTTTTTATTTTTTAATTCCATGTCTGAACAATATCTATGATTTCCTGCTCATAATCTCCGAATAAGTCCTCATGTCTTCCCATATTTTTCACATTGGTTTCTGCGCCCCATACATCATCACAGAATTCCCATACATGGTAGGAGACTCCACGATATTCAAAATCAATGCTTCCACATCCGTCTTCCTCAGAGTAAGTAAAGGGAAATCCTTTTTCTTCTAAGAGCCTTTGTAACTTTTCTAATCTCATTTTTTATCTTCTCTTTCTTATCACTGTCTGGAGCATTTTTCCGCATCAATAGCCAAAACCAGCATTAACACGTATAATGCCTCTTCCGGTTTATCAATTTCCATTACATAAGTATCCGCCAGAGTAAAGACCTCCTTATTCACCAAAGCTACTGTTCTTCCGGTCTTATCCTGTATTTCATAGTCCCATTCCCATACGTTTCCCTGTACGCTCCAGCCATTAAAATCAATGACAAATTTAGGCTTAAAAAAAGTAAATTCTTTCTGCACACATCCTAAATACTGCTCTCCTGCATAAAGCTCAAATTTCGGCAGGAAGGTCAATACTTTTTCTTTTACTGTACCGATATTCTGTCCGTATCTATCCATGATTTTCAGACAGTGTCCCCATGCCAGCTCGCCTTTTACCGTGTAGACTTTCTCTCCCTGTTCATTATAAATATCATAGCTGTCAAACCATGAAAAAATCCTTTGTTTAAATAAAAGCTTCATATATTCTCCCTTTATTTCTCAATGACATTTACTCCAGCCACAGCTTTTACAAATATTGCAGCCCTCCTCAAAAACAAGCGGCTCTCCGCACTCCGGACAATACATCTTGTCAGTTTCTTCTTTTACCGGAACAGCCTTGGGTTTCGGAATTTTTTTTCCTTTTTCTTCCTTTTCTTCCTTCTGACTTAATTCCTCCTGCATTTCCTTGTACATATCCATTAACGCATTTCCCACTGCCATCGGACAGCACGCACCTTTACTTGTATCCTTTCTGGTTACTCTGCGGGCTGTATAAGAAGGACAGGAACCGCTGGAATTTAGCTGGTCCACAATGGTTTCAATATCAATTCCCCCTCGTGCGCTGATGGAAATCATTCTGGAAAGTCCTACCATGAAATTGTTGCAGCCACCGGTAGAGCCTTTGCTTAAATAAGTTTCCAAAAGTGCTCCTGTATGCGGGTCAAAAAGGGCAATACAATGAAGGCTTCCGCAGCCGGTAATCAGCTTTCTCTTCTTGCCTACCACATCGTCTGTGACAAGAATAATTTCTCCTCGTTTCAGTCCTTCTCCTGCTGTAATTTTCTTGGTTTCCTTTGTATTTAAAATTCCCACACGCTTGCAGCCGTCTCGGAAAATAGTAATTCCTTTTAACCCCTGCTCAAAGGCATATAAATAAAGATTTTCTGTTTCTTCCACAGTAAAGCCGGAAGGTACGTTTACCGTAGAACTGATAGATGCGTCAATATGTCGCTGCCAGATGGACTGCATATCTATTCTCTGATGATAGTCTAAAGTCATAGCCGTTACAAAATAGTCCGGTAAAAGTCTGTCATCCGAAACCTTGTGCTCCTCCATAAAATCTTTTACAATTTTTGTATAAACCTTATAATACACGTCCTCTCCATGTAAGGACTCTGTTTTTCTCTCATAATAGTTGGCATAAATCGGCTCAATTCCTCCTGAAATGCCCAGCATGGTAGATAGGGTTCCCGTCGGAGCAATGGTTAAAAGCTGAGAATTGCGAAGCCCGTATTTACGCACCAGTTCTTTTGTTCCCTCTGTTGTATTTGCCAGAAAATAAGGTGTTTCCATAATTTCCTCCACCTTACATTTTGGAAATGCACCCAATTCCTTGGCAAGTCTTGCGGAGGCTGCAATCGCTGTATCTGCCATGACAAAGCCTATTCTGTCACAGACAGAAACTGCATCTTCTTCTCCATAAGTCAGTCCCAGCTTAATCAGTGCATCTGCAAGTCCCATAATTCCCAGTCCGATTTGACGCCACTGGCTGACACTTTCTCGCTGTTCCGGAAGGGGATGCAAGGGCAGTCCTTCTTCCAACACTTCATTTAAAGCTCTTACAGATGCCTGTACACAATGCTTAAATTCTTCAAAGTCAAAATAGGCGTTTTCTGTAAAAGGATTTTCTACAAAAGCAGAAAGGTTGATACTTCCTAAAAGACAGCTTCCTCCTGCCGGCAAGGGCTCTTCTGCACAGGGATTTACGCCTGCATAAGAAAATTCCTTGGTATTGCTAAGTAAATTCCAGCCGGTAATTCTGTCCCAGAACAATGCGCCCGGTTCTGCATAATCCCAGTTTGTTTCCGTAATGCGGTGAAACAGCTCTCTGGCATTTACCATACGTTCAATAACCTGTCCTGTCTCTTCTCTTGTATAATGCAGACAATACTCTTCGTTTTTCTTCACTGCTTCCATGAAATCCTCATGAATACGCACGGAAATATTCGCTGTATTTACTTTTTTCAAATCAGTTTTCAGCTCAATAAATTCCGGAACGTCAGGATGGGAGCAGTCAATGGAAATCATCAACGCTCCCCTTCTTCCGTTTTGTCCGATTAAAGAAGTCACAAGAGAATATAATTCCATAAAGGATACCGCTCCGCTGGTTTCCTTTGCCGCATTATTGATTTTCGCACCTCTTGGACTGAGCTCGGAAATATCCACACCGCAGCCCCCACCATAGCTGTACGTACGTGCCAGCTTTTTGGCACAGTCAAAAATACTTTCTATATTGTCCTTTGGCGGTTCAACCACATAGCAGTTGGAATAAGTCACCTTTTTCCCCTGCTTATCCAGTCCTCGGTTGGATAAAATTCTTCCTCCGAAAAGAAATTTCTTTTCTTTTATGTACTTTGCGATTTCTTCATTTCCGCCGCTGATACGTGTAATCCAGCTTTCAAAATCCTCTTGTTCATTCCGGTATTTTTTATTCCAGATATCCATTCCAAGCCGGTTTTCGCTGCCCAGCCATTCTTCAACATTCATCCTTTTACCCTCCACTATATTTAGTCAGTATGTATATATACTAACACGATATATAGTTTGTTTCAAGGGCTGTTAATTTCCACATTCGATACTGATTTCGTTGAATTTCTCTAAAATGTCCTCAATTTTTATTTCTTTTTTCTTTTCTGCTTCCGCATCCATAACTGCATTTCCCTGATGCAGCATGAGAAGTCTGTCTCCGTATTCCACTGCGTAGCGAAGATTATGCGTTACCATAATGGCTGTCAAATGCTTTTCTCTCACAATTTTCTCTGTTAATTCCATAATTAAATCTGCGGTTTTCGGGTCTAATGCTGCCGTATGCTCATCTAAAATCAGGAAATCAATAGGCGTCATAGTGCTCATTAAAAGCGCCAATGCCTGTCTTTGTCCTCCTGAAAGAGCCCCTACCTTTGTATTCAATTTATCTTCCAAGCCAAGCTGTAATTTTGCCAGCTCTTCTTTATAAAAAGCAATGCGTTTCTTATCTGTTCCTCTTTTTAATCCAAAGGCTTTCCCCTTATTATCTGCCATTGCCATATTTTCTAAAATAGTCATGGAAGGGCAGGTTCCCATAGCCGGATTTTGATACACACGTCCGATTTTCTCCAGACGCTTATATTCTTTTTGCTTTGTAATATCCTGACCGTCTACCAGAATTTTCCCCTCATCTAATTCAATACTTCCGCAGATAATATTTAAAAGAGAGGTTTTTCCTGAACCGTTACTGCCTACAATGGATACAAATTCTCCTTTTTCTATGGTCAGATTAAAATCTTCAAACAGACACATTTCATGCACTGTTCCCGGATTATAGTATTTATGAATATGTTTTAATTCAAGCATGGCTTTTCCCTCTCTTCTCTTTTTTATCAACAACCAGAATTAAGACTAACACGCCTAAAAGGAACAATGCAGAAATCATTTTCATTGCCTGCGGCGGGAAGTATAAAATGGCAATTCCTGTACACGCCTTATAGAGAATTGCACCTAAAAATACAAAGGTTGTAACCTTGATAAAGGATATTTTTTTCAGCATTTTATAAAGACTTGTTCCTACAATAACACTGGCAAGTCCTACGACAATAGCTCCTGTACCGGAAGAAATTTCAAATACTCCCTGCTGCTGACAGGAAATACAGCCGCTTAATGCAACCAGTCCGTTGGCAATGGAAAGGCCTAAAATCTTCACATTTCCCTTGTTTTTTGCAAGAGAAGTAACCAGATTTTCATTATCACCTACGGCTCTTAATAAGTATCCTGACTTTGTTTTCAGATATCCGTCTAATGCAAATTTACTGATAAGAACCACCAGCAAAATAATCATCAAATTGCTGTATTTGGAAATTCCTCCGCTGAATATACCGGATAAAAACTCATTTTTAAAAATGGTTTCCTTAGAAAATAAAGGGACATTATTTGTTCCTGCTACCATTAAATTCACCGTGTATAAAGCTGTCATCATAATAATTCCGGAAAGTAAATCCCGTACCTTACATTTTACATGAATAAGACCTGTGCAAAGTCCGGCTGCTGCCCCGGCAAAAAATGCCACAGGCAGTGTGAGATAGGGGTTTACGCCGGATTTTAAAAGCGCCGCTGTTACGGCTGCTCCCAAAGGAAAGCTTCCGTCTACTGTCAAATCAGGAAAATCTAAAATTTTATAAGTAATATATACACCTAATGCTAAAATGCCGTAAATCAATCCCTGCTCAATAATACTGATTGCAAAATCCATCTTTTTTTCCTCTTTTCTTATCCTTCAGTTTCTGTAAATACTTCCTCTGCTCTGTTTTTCAGTTCTTCCGGAAGTTCTATTTTTAAGTTTTCTGCTGCTTTTTCGTTGATGTAAAGGCTGCTTCCCTCTAAAAGCTCATAAGACATTTCCTCTGCTTTTGCTTCACCCTTTAAGATTTTTGCCGCCATCTTTCCTGTTTCTTTGCCCAGGTTGATATAATCTAATCCTTCGGCTGCCAGACAACCCAGTTTTACCTGTTCGATTTCACTGCCGAAAACAGGAATACCTTTTTTATTTGCCTGCTCTAAAATTGTTGGCAGAACACTGACAACCGTATTGTCTGTAAGATTAGTAAGACAATCTACCTTTTCCAGCAATCCTGCTGCTGCCAAAGACACCTCGGAAGTATTGGTAACACCTGCTGTTTCTAAGGTAAATCCGTATTCCTTGGCATATTTTTCATATTCTTTGATACTGTGAACGGAATTGGCTTCGCTGGTTGTGTATAAAATACCGATTGTTTTTGCATCCGGAAGCATTTCACGTATCATCTTCAGCTGCGCCTCTACGGGAAGCTGGTCACTTGTTCCTGTCACATTTCCCACCGGTGTTTTATCCTCACCTGCAAGCTCGGCTTCCTCCGGATTAGTCACTGCTGTATACACAACGGGAATTTCTGTGTTCGCTGCACTGTTGTAAGCTGCCTGTGCACTTGGTGTTGCAATGGCACAAATTAAATCCACCTTATCTGACACAAATTTATCAGAAATCTGTGCTGCTGTGGCAGTGTCGGAATTGGCATTGTCTAAATCAATCTCCAGATTTTTTCCCTCTTCAATACCTTCTTCTTTTAAGCCTTCCAAAAATCCCTCCCGACAGTTATCCAAAGAACCATGTTCTGCAAACTGAGAAATGCCAATGTGATAGACGCCTTCTTTACTCTCTTTATTTTCGCCTTTGCATCCGGTGAAAAGACCTGTTGTTAAAATTGCTCCTAAAATCATAACAAATACTTTTTTCTTCATAATTTTTTCTCCTTTTCTCTGCTTTTCTTTTTACATTCCGATGTGCAAGGGCTTTCTATCACGAAATAAAGTTTTTTATAATGCAAAAACCGCCCCAAGTTAGAAACTAACTTGAGACGGTAATAAAATCATTTATTATCGCGGTACCACTCAACTTGACATTGCCAAATGTCCACTTTACCATGTACTGACATACACGCCTGATTGATAACGGGTTCGGTTCCCGACAACGCCTACTCTTTTCATTTCGGGCTGCCCTCGAAAGTCCATTCAACTTCAAAATCCATACGACAATCCCACCATCTGCCGCTCTCTGTGATTTCATTTCAAGCTTACTCCTCTTTCTCATCGGTTTTGCTTTTGTTGGTATCATTTTATGCTTAACTTTGTTTTTTGTCAACTATTTTTTGAAAATTTTTTCTGTCTGTTCTCTTTATTACAAACATTCCCACTGCCATAGTACATAATTCTGCCGCCGGGTATGCCAGCCAAATTCCTGTAACTCCCATAAAAACAGGCAATACATAGACAAAAATCAGTACCAGCACACAGCCTCTTAAAAGACATAAAAGCAAGGAATATCCATTTTCCACCACAGACTGAAAATAACAAATATACACCATATTTACTGCTGTAAATAAAAATCCGATAAAATAAATCCGCACTGCGTTTCCTGACATGGAAAGGATTTCCTTATCAGGATTTAAGAAGATATAAGTAAAGAAATCCGGTGCAAAAATTCCAACCGCTACAATCACGCCACAGACAATGACAGAAGTAACCATTGTCAATTTTCTTACGGAAAATGTTCTTTCAAACTGTCCTGCCCCATAATTTACAGAGATAATAGGCTGGGATGCCTGATTAACGCCTTTGCAAAGACACATTACCACAATAGCTGTATTACAGATAATGCCGAATACCGTAACTCCCGTATTTCCCACATATTTTAAAAGCTGTAAATTAAACACAAAAATGGTAATTCCCGATGAAACTTCAATCAAAAAACTGGCTGTCCCGTTCACCATAATATCTTTAATATAGCCTACACGAATACCACGGAGGTTGAATTTTAACTGATTTTTCTTTGTAAAAAAATGAATAAGCAAAATTCCTACGGTTAAATAAGAGCCGATAACCGTTGCGATTGCAGCCCCTGCCATTCCCATTTCCATAGGAAATACAAACACATAATCCAGTACAATATTGGTAATTCCTCCGGCAATTACCGCATTCATTGCCAGCTTCGGAGCGCCGTCATTTCTTACAAAGGTCTGTAAAAAAGCAGAGAGAAAATATGCTCCCATTCCCCATATAATATAGGGAATATAGTCCATAATATAAGGCATGGTTTCTTCTGTTCCGCCTAAAAGCCATGCGATATCTTCCATGAAAACCACACTCACCACAAGGAGCAGAAGCCATACGAGAATGTTCAAAAGAAAGGATGCCGTGAAATAAGCATCTGCCTTTTCCTTTTCTCCTCGTCCCCTGAAAATGGACATCAGCACAGAGCCGCCCACACCAAATAAAAGCCCCAATCCAAAGAACACATTATAAATGGGAAGTGCGATGTTTAACGCTGCCATTGCCACACTTCCCAATCCTTTTCCGATAATAATGGTATCTGCCAGAACATAGATAGAGGTTACCATTGTGCCCATAATGGACGGGATTAAATAATGAAAAAATAACCCTTTTACCGGTTTTGTCATAAAATCTTTTGTTTCCATAAACACCTCACCTGTATAGTTTATTTCTGTAAGAGTAAAGTATATACAAGTTTAAAGGCTCTGGCAACCACTTTTTCTATTGCGCTAAGAAAGCATCGTTTCCAATGGCAGTATGCACAGCAAGGTAAAGAGAACCGCACCTGAAAAAACAGCCCAACGGACCAATGGAATTTTTCTTTTTTGGTACCATATAATCATAAAAAGAACAAGGAACAGCCATATCATAAATACACCTGCCTGTATTCTCTTTATGGTAAAACCATAGGCTGCAATATACATTCCCAGCTTGCTCATTGCCGTAATCAAAAGCAAAATCGTCACTGCGGAAAAAGCTATATTTATCACAGAAAGCACCTTGTTTTCTCTTGTTATCGTCTTTGTAAAAGTATTCATAAAAAGGAGCAGAAGGACATTAAAAGCGGTAATTCCGCAAAGCTCAAAAAAGCCCTGTCTTGCATATTCTGCATAAGTAAAGCTCTCCGGTAAAATCCCCGCACAGGCAGAAAAAAGATATTTTGCCTGAAAAGCAATAAACAAAATATAGGTAAATCCGATAATTCCTGCAAAGGTATAAACTGCCACATCCGGTATGATATGCAGACCTTCTCCTGATATCTCCCGATGCTCTTTACAGAGGTCTTTTTCTATATTTCTCTGATAAATTCCTCCATAAACAGTACCAAACATTAGAGAAGAAAGAATAAGCATAATCGGAATTTCTATACATAGCTGAAGGAAAAGACCTCCGTCAAAAATATTTCTCAAAACGCTTTTAAGCATCTGGGAAAATCCTGCGTCTGCATGAGACAAAACCGGCAAAATAATAACAAGCACCGGCAGAGATATCCCTATTCCCAGTAAAACCATAGCTCCTGTCCGTTTCTGCGTTTTGCTGAACAGACTTTGCAGCAGCACTCTGATTTGACACAAAAAATTAGAAAACGGCAAAATAATCAGCGCATACCATACATCCAAAAGCACCCACGAGGAGGTTTCGCCATCCAAAACAAGCGCATCGGTCATAACCAGCGTCCAATAGGCGCCTACCACCGCCAACATTCCCAGCTGTGTCAGAGGCATAATCGAATAATATCCGTAAGGTATTCCAACTCCCAGCAAAATAATACTCCAAAATATCTTTTCACCGTTTATATGAAAGCCTTTCACAAAACAATACAGAGAAACTACTGCAATATAGAGAATAACAAAGCCTGATATATTAAAAAAAGAGTCATACTGTCCTGTTTTCCACAGCACATATCCTAAAAATAAATACGCCGCCGCAAAGATTTTATCCCATTTATCTACCTTTATTTTCTCAAAAAAGGGTTCACTTTCCAAAGGTAAGCCCATTTCTGTACTTACCTGATTTTTATCTTCCATTTTTCTTCCTCACTTTCTGAAAACTATTTAGAATTCTTCCTCAGAAACATACTCCAGAATATCTCCCGGCTGACACTCCAAGGTCTTACAAAGAGCTTCCAAAGTAGTAAAACGAACTGCTTTTGCCTTTCCGTTTTTTAACACAGATAAATTGGCAGGCGTAATATCAATGGCTTTTGCCAAGTCTCCTGCGCTGATTTTTCTCTTTGCCATAACGACATCAAGATTAACTACAATAGGCATTTTTATCACCCTTCCTATATGGTATAATCGTTTTCTCTTTTAATTTCTTCCGCCTGTGCAAAAACATTCTTTATCACACGCAGTATCAAAGCCATAAACATGGCTGCCCCGCATAAAAACCAAAACGGAAAATAATAAAAACCGCTGGCTGCAAAAATCATTCCTGCCGCCGCACAGCACCATGACAGTTGTCTTAAACACTCTGTATTCTCAGAAATGAACACCTGATTTGCACTGATGTTTTTCAACAGACCATTCATTTTGTAAAGCGCCGCTCCAACAGGAACTGCCGTAGCATAATTCGTCACTAAAAAGTACGGCAGCATTCCGTCTAAAAGAGGACTGCGAAGTTCTAAAAAACCACGATACAGCCACGGAGCGCCAACGCACATCCCCACAAGAAGGACTGTAAACAAATAAATACAGACTCTTGTAAATTTTAAGCTTTTATCCTTGTTCCAATTCATCTTTTACCTCCCGCAAAAAAAGTTCTGTGATTTCTCTTTATCAAAGAATACCACAGAACTTTTTGTTTTTCAATATTTTTTTATCGTTTTTCGATAAATTTTTATTTTCTTTTGGAGCGAATAGCTATTCCTGCAGCCAAAAGCACAACACCTGCCATTCCCAAAGTCCATTTCCACTCATATTTGCCAATACTCATGGAAAACAGATACAATCCTTTTATCTTGTTAGGGGAAATGGTAATATTCAACATATAATACAGCAGAGGTATCATATAACCTACTACCACCTGGTCGGTCAGTGCATAAAAGAAAATGCCCATTCCGCCTAAAAACACCATGGTTGCCAGCTCGCCCATATATAATTTCAAAAATGCAAATTCACAATTTCCTGCTTTTAAAACGCACATATAAATGCCTAAAAGTAACATTAAATAGATAATCGCCTGTGTCATGCGAATACCGTATAGCTTTGCCACAGGCATATACTTTGATGACAGCAAATCTCGAATGTCTTTATCCTGCTCCGGCAAAAAAACTGCCGGCAATAAGATGATGCTGATAAATACTGCATAATACTCCAATACCTTTGCAGTTTCCGGCTCTGTAAGGTTTTCAATTCCCAGAAAAAGAGGAGAAACTATGAGGAGTAAAATACAAATCAAAAACGGTATCCAAAGATTATGCTTTTGATTTTCTCTTGCTACCACGACGTATCTTTCCATAGAAATCCCACGCTCCTTTTCTTTTCATACTATAAACCCATACAGACAATGCAAGGAAAAACAATGCTAAGCCTGCGTAAAAAACTCTGTTTATGATAAATTCCTGATAATGGTCTGCAAATATCTGATAATCTAATACACTGTTATGACGTACAACCAGATGGAAACCAAAATCTCCGGAAGTTAAGCCTCCTATCTGCATAAATACGCTGGTGTACCACCACACTGCCTGTACAAGAACTGCAACAGCCGTATCGGTAAGCTCTGTCAAAAACATGCCAAGAGCAGACACTACCATAATTTCCGGCAGCAGCCAGACAAATACAGAAGGCACAAACGCCAGATAATCAATGGCAATATTCATCCCTTTCGTATAGCCAATACATTGCATCAAGGTATAAAGAGCTGCAAAAATTACCGGTAAAAGCATTGTCGCTACCATAGCTACATATCTGCTTAAAACCACAGTACCGGAAGAAACCTTACGAACATAAATCAGCTCCTGCATCTTTGCTCTTCTGTCTCGCATACATCTTGTAACGACTACAAACACAGGCATAATTCCTAAAATAATACCCAGATAGTCACTGAAAAGTCTTGCATAGCCTCTTGTAAATTTGTCCTTTTCTATGAGGTTTTCATACTCTGCCACAGCATCCTCATAATCCGCCGAAACGTCTACACCCTGGCTGAATTTACTCTCCTCATAAGAAGAACCGGCTCCTAAAACAGCGCATACCTTTTTCATATTTTCTTTAAAAGTTTCATAAGAAACACCCTCTTTTACAGGAAGTCGAAAATCAGGCAGCTCATAATAAGGTTGTGCGATTGCTTCTTCTTCAAATTTTTCGATTGCCATACTTCGCTGTTTTTCTGTAAGCCCTGTCATTTCCTCCAGAATTTTGTCAATTTCCTGTATTTCTTTTTCATCCGGCTTCACATATTTAATAAAACCTGCCGGATAGGTTTTCCAGTTGTTTTGATAGAAGTCCTGTGCCAATTCCCCTAACAAAACCTCCTGAATATCCTTTTCATCCTTTGAAAGAACCGTTCCGTATACTCCGTCTTCTGTTTTTACAGGTTTCTTTGCATCAAATTCCGGACTTCCCATCTGCGTAAAGAAAAACAGCAGCACGCAGATTACATAAATCCAATAAATCAGACTTTTAAAAGTCTGCATACATTCCTTTTGCAGTAATTTAAAGAACATCCATCTCACCTGCCTTTTCTCCCATAAGATACATATAAGCATCCTCCACTCCGGCAGTACATACTTCTGCTGCAAACGGCGGTCTCTCATCAGAAATAAATCTTACAGAGACATTATTTCCCGTAGTAAGCATACCCGTCACACGATACTCTCTCTTTAACCGAGGCAGTTCCTTTTTGCTGACTTTTACTGTATAAACTTTGCCTTCTGCAAGAGAAAGGAAGTCCTCTACCGTACCTTTAAAAAGGATTTTTCCTCCGTCCATAACCGCAATATTTTCACAGGTAGCTTCAATATCTCCTACAATATGAGTGGATAAAATTACAATTCTTTCTTCTGCAATTTCACTTAAAAGATTTCGAAAACGTACTCGTTCCTCCGGGTCCAGACCGGCGGTAGGCTCATCTACAATCAGTACCTTTGGATTATGAAGAATTGCCTGGGCAATGCCTAATCTTCTTCTCATTCCTCCTGACAAAGCCTTTACTTTCTTTCCTTTGTCATCCTGAAGGTTTACACGTTTTAAAAGCTTAGGTATTCTTTTTCTTCTCTCCTCTTTTGACATACCGGATAAAACACCCAGATAATCCATTGCCTCATACACGGTCATATTTGGATACATGGAAAAATCCTGTGGCAGATAACCCACTATTTTTCTGATTTCTGCAGTTTCTTCCACAGGTATTCCGCAAATCGTAACACTTCCCTGCTGCTTTTTCAGAATGGTTACAAGGGTTTTCATCAACGTGGTTTTCCCTGCTCCGTTTCTTCCCAAAAGCCCAAACATCCCCTGTGAAATCGTAAGATTTACATGGTCAAGCGCCTGTTTTTTGCCATAATTTTTACTCAGGTTTTTTATTTCAATTTCTAAACTCATAATTTCATCTTCCTTTCCTTTGATGCTCTTATCTTAAAAGAAAAAACTCTACATTCTATCTACTTTTTCCTAAAAATTCTTTAAGAAATCAAAAAGGAGGCTGAAATAATTGCTCCGTTTCCGTCTATTCTGTTTGCCAGACTGACTGTTCCGCCGTGTAAATTACAGAGCATATTACAGATATAAAGTCCTATTCCGAAGTGTTCTTCTTCCTGTTCGCTGCTGTAATAAGGTCCAATGGCTTTATGCAGCTCGCTGTCTAAAAATCCTTTTCCGTCATCCTCCACATATAAATACATATATTTTCCTGCTGCCTTTTCTTCGATTTCAACGGACACGATTACCTGACTTTTGGCAAAGCGAATGGCATTGGATAACAGATTATCCAACACCTCCAGCACAATATTTTCATCAAAAAATACCTTCTGTTTTTCCATTTCCGCAGATAAATATTTTACAAAAAGTGTAACATCTCCACCCATATTTAAAGCTTCTACAATGCCTTCTATGGTTCTGCAAAAATGAAACAGCTCTGTCTTTTCCTTCTCAATGGGATATTCATCCAAATTGCGAACTTCTTTCATTGTCTTGCTGAAATCAGACAGTCGTTCCAGCTGATTTGTCATCAAAAGTAAAATATCTGTCATCTTTTCCTGACTTACTGCACCCTGAGGCAAGTATCGGCTTAAAAATTCGCAGTACCCCTTTAAAACTGTTAAAGGGGTGCGTAAATCATGGGCAAATGCTGCATTTAACTGCTTTTGCTCCTCTATCAGCTTCCACATATACTCATAATTTTCTACCAAGGTTTCCCGCATTTTATCCATAGATTTTAAAAGCTGTCCCATCTCATCCTGACTTTCGTACTCTAAAGAGAACTGTAAATTCTGCTTTTGTATCTCCAAAACTCCCTTTTCCAAAAGGGCAAACGGACGCTTTAATCTGTTCTTATAAAACCGCTTCAGCATCAGAATTACGGCTGCCGCCAAGTAGAAAAAACCGGAAAATCTGAAACCTATTTCCCATAAAATCACCTGCCACTGCTCCAATTCTATTCTTCCTGTATGCCACATCAAAAGCCGTCTGTCGCAAATACGCACTGTAAGAACAGTAAGTACAAAGGCAGCTCCTCCGTAAAGAAGAAAATAGCATAAAACTCCACGAAATAAAGACATTTCCTGTATCCGCTTTTTCAAGTTTTCAAGCTTTACATCTATCCAATCCATTGATATCCCACTCCCCATACAGTTTTAATATATTCCTTGTCTGTATATGCACTGATTTTATTGCGAATACGTCTGATATGCTCTGTAATAATAGTATTGTCACCTGTTCCGTCAATCCCCCTTACCTGCTCGTAAATCTGCTCCTTGCTGAAAATCTGTCCGGGGTTCATAGACAACAATTCCAAAATATTAAACTCTGTTTTCGTCAATATAATGGGGGTTCCGTCATAAGAAATGCTCCGCTGGCTGTAAGAAATTGCAAAGCCCTTTTGCAAATCCTTCGCAGGCTGATGACGCTTTTCTCTTCTGATGTGAGCCATAACTCTTGCACCTAATTCTTCTATGGAAAAAGGTTTTAAAATGTAATCATCTCCGCCCATCAGAAAGCCATTAATTCTGTCCTGTTCTTCTATTTTTGCCGTCAGAAACAAAATCGGACACTCTATTTTTTCTCTGATTTCCTGACATACATGCAGACCGTCAATATCCGGTAAATTGATATCAAGCAAAATCAAATCCAAATCCTCCATAGCTTTTTCTATGGCTTCCTGTCCGTTTTTTGCAGTCAAAACCTCATATCCCTGTATTTCAAAATAATCCTTCAAAAGCTGCAAAATTCCTATTTCATCATCTACAATTAAAATCCTGTAACCCATTTTTTATTCCCTTCCATGATTATTTTTTCTCAGTTTACCCCAAAATTCTCTACAAAAAATCTATTTATCATTACATAAAAAGAGCCGCTGCATCAAGTATTCTCTTGACACAACAACTCTTATTCTCATGGATTTAAAGTATCATATACCATCTTCGTAAGTTCATGGATATCTCCGTATACTTCCTCTGCTCCATTGGTATCTTTTGTCATAATACATAAAATGAAGTCTGTACTGTCTCCATATACGATGGCCGCATCATGCTGTACCTCAGAAGTTTCTCCTGTTTTATTGGCAACCTTAGTTCCTTCAGGAAGTCCCTGAGGGATTTTTATGGTATTTTCCTGATTTAACAATAAATGCAGCATATTTCCTGATTTTTCATGGCTGACACAGTTTCCCGTATAAATTTTTTCCAAAAGCTTTCCACAGTCTTTCACCGTAGTTACATTATCACCCTTGCCGTCTTTTTCAGACTTGGAGTATGCCGGATGTAAAGTGGTATGTATTCCTGTATCTTCATATCCGTTTTCTTCCAGATATTCATTGATTTTCGCCGCTCCCTTGACAAAGCTTCGGTCTGAGGACTGCACTTTTATCAGCTCATTATAAGCTTCATTATCGGAAACTTCTATCATTTCCTCTAAAAGCTTTTTTGTTTCGCTCCAAGCTTTCTTTGCACTTCCGTAATACTCTGTCTGGGTTTCCATGACTTCATCCAGATTTTCATAAGTGGCAGCCATAACAAATAATTTTACTAAACTTGCCGGATACATAGGCTCATTGTTTAACACAATTTCATTTCCGTAATCCATTTCCTGAATGTATACGCTCCAGTCTCCTGCAAACCCGCTTACCATCTTTTCTGTTTCTGTCTGAAGCTTTTTCATCAGCGCTTCACGCTCTTTTGCTTCCTTTTCATGCTCTTTTTGGCGAACTTTTACAGCCGCTTCTTTTGCTTCTTCCTTGGCAATCTGAGCTTCCTTTTTCGCTTTTTCTTCCTTTGCGTCTGCTCTGGCAGATGTTACGCAGGATACAAAATAGATACTGAGTCCTATAACGAAAACAACTGCAACAACAAGCCCTAATTGCCTTCTTACTGCTCTTTTTCTAAGCAATCTTCTTCTCTCGTTGGCATCCATACTTATCGATTTTCCTCTTAGCTTCTCTCAGACAAACCAAATGCTTCATGAACTGCGTTCATAGCTGCCACTGCATCCTTTTGTGCTACTAAAACTGTAATTCTGATTTCAGAAGTGGCAATCATGTTAATGTTTACATCCTGATTATACAGACATTCAAACATCTTTGCCGCAACACCCGGATTAGACATCATACCCGCACCTACAATAGAAAGCTTTGCAACATCACAGTTATATTCTACCTTCTCAAAGCCCAGAGCTTCTTTCTTTTCCTCTAAAAGTGCAATGGCTTCATCCAGATTTTCATGAGAAACCGTAAAGGAAATATCCTTTGTGCCATCTCTTCCCACAGACTGGATAATAATATCTACGTTAATATTTTTCTTTGCCAAGGTATTAAAGAGCTTAAATGCACTTCCCGGCATATCCTGAATACCGATTACTGAAATTCTGTCTGCATTTTTATCTAATGCAACCCCACTGATAATCATTCTTTCCACTTTATTGACAACCTCCTTTACTACGGTTCCTTCTGAATTATTTAAGCTTGAACGTACCACAAGACGCACGCCGTATTTCTTTGCCATTTCCACAGAACGGTTATGTAACACGCCTGCTCCTAATGTAGCCAAATCCAGCATTTCGTCATAAGTAATTGCTTTTAACTTTTTCGCTGTCGACACAAGACGAGGATCGGCTGTATAAACGCCGTCTACGTCTGTATAGATTTCACAGGCATCCGCATGAAGAACTGCTGCCAAAGCTACTGCTGTGGTATCAGAGCCGCCTCTGCCCAATGTTGTATAATCATCATATTTATTTACACCCTGAAAGCCTGTTATAATTACGATTTTTCGGTCTTCCAGTTCTCTTTTAATTCTCTCTGTGTCGATTTTCTTTAACCTTGCATTTCCATAACTGCTGGTGGTGTGCATAGGTACTTGAAAAGCATTTAAGGAAACAGCTCTTACTCCCAACTGTGCCATTGCCATTGCCATAAGGGATACAGACATCTGCTCACCAATGGTAAATAACATATCCATTTCCCGCTTAGGTGGATTGGGATTGATATCATGAGCTTTTTCAATCAATTCATCCGTATATTTCCCCATTGCAGACAAAACAACCACAACATCATTTCCTTTTTCATAGTCCTCTATACACCTTTTTGCCACATTGAAAATGCGTTCTTTATCGGCAACAGAGGTTCCTCCAAACTTCTTAACAATTAACATGGTTTCCTCCTGCTCAACAGCTTGTCCCGCTGTTTTTTCTAAATTGTAAAACAACTATATAATACTATACCATTTCATTGCGGTCAATTAAAAATAAGAAAGCTCTTGCAGTTTCTTTTGTTTCGCAATATAATGAACTCAAATTTTACTGTTTTGGAGAAAGATTATGGAATTTGAGAAAATCAGTTCCCCCTCTCTTCGGGAACTTTTTGTAGACCAATTAGAAAATATGATTTTGTCAGGAAAGTTAAAAATCGGCGAAAAGCTGCCTCCCGAACGTCAACTTGCTCAGATGATGCAGGTCAGTCGTGCTGTGGTAAACAGCGGAATTGCAGAATTGGAAAAAAAGGGGTTCTTAATCGTGAAGCCCCGAAGCGGAACTTTTGTAGCGGACTATCGCAGAAAAGGCACGGTGGAAACTTTGGTTGCCATTATGAAATATAACGGAGGACGTATCCGCAGGGAAGAAATCCGCTCCATTTTAGAGGTGCGTATTGCTCTTGATACACTGATTGCCAGACTGAGTATTCCTATGATTACAGACGAGGAAATTCAGGTGCTTTTAGAAAAAGTAGAAGCTATTCAAAATACTGCAAGTGTTCAGGAAGCCATTGAAGCTGCTTTTGCCTTTCAGCATGAATTTGCTCTTTCCTCTAAAAACACTTTGATACCTCTGATTTTTCAGTCCTTTCATGCACCTATCTTTACCATGTGGGAACGCTTCTGCGAACTCTACGGTGTAGAAATGCTGTATAAACGTAATTATACGATGTGGACATATATAAAAAGCCGAGACACACAAGGCGCAGTGGATTGGATTGAATATTCCCTAAAGCAATGTATTGATGGGGATACACAGATTTATTTTGATTAGAGAAAACAAGGCTGTTATTTTATGACAGCCTCATGATAAAATTACATTTTATTTTTCATCTACCAGTCGAACCCCTGTATCTTCTGATAACTCTATTGTCAATCCCAATTTGCTTGCTTTCCCATAACCTTATTCATAGTTTTTTCAATTTCTCCGTCTCTGCCTCCTATACATAAAAAAGGAAGCGCTAAACCTTTATCATTGTAATAGGAAATCCATACACCACGTGCTTTTCCTGAATATATGTATTGAAAATTCTTCATATATCTTTTCTCATAAAGTATTCCATTTATCACTAACCAATTTCTACTTGCAAACATATATTCCGCTCGCAAAGCAGGATCTTCAAATTTTACTCTTTCGAACTTTTCATTTCTCAATTTGTTTTCCAATTCATCTTTAGAAAAAAAGTGATTTAAAACAATCGCACAATGATATGGTCTTCTCACATATCTCCAAATAGGATATGCTGTTAAAACAGTAATAAAAATAAAAAATAATGTAATTTCAAGAAACTCTTTTTCGTTTTTCATCCATACCAATATACAGCCTCTTACAGATGGGTAAAGACTAAGCAGCCACAGTAAAACTAATATACATTTTTTTAACGGATAAAGTCTAAACCATTCAATCAATTTAATCGGACAGTCACTTGAACTATAATCTCCGTTTGCAAATTTATCAGCAAGTTGTTTTTGTATAATGGATGGCAAATTCACCCACAAAACTATCAGAAAAAATACAATCCAAATTATCATAATATCCCCTTTTTCTATTCAAATCTTTATCTGTATTATATCAGTTACTTATATCGACTACAACAAAAACTGCTGTATAAAACAGCTATTGAACTATCAATAACTATTCATACAACAGTTTCTCTTTTTTATCTCTCTGCTCTTTCCATAGCCAGTTTAAAGTCCTTCTGGTCTGTAAAAATCTCATGTTTATATGGATTTTTCTTCTGCTGTTTTGCACGTTTGATAATCATTGCCATACATACAACATTGGCAATCAGTGCAATAATTGCTACCACACCCTGCATGGTGGGATTTGCCGCAGTCGGTCTTGTGGCAGCATCCATAAATCCGTCTGCATACAGTACCGGTATAGTGGTAAATCTGCTGGCATCCTGAAACAGCGGAAATACCTGTGCAAACATACACCATAAAGCCAATGTATTAGCTCTGTTCTGTATCCAACCGCCTTTATTCCAAAGAGCATTGGCAACGGTAGGAGCTAAAAGAAGCGCCAGTCCGCAGTACCATGCGTGTGTAGGCAGATTGTTATAAGTATATTCAAAGTTCCATAAATCGTAAGCCAGAATAAAGCACCATGTCATATCCGGCCACAGCATATCTTTTTTATCCTTGGAAACATAAATTCCAAGCCAGCCTGTCATACAGAAAATATTGATTAAGCCGGAAATACCGTTTACCCAGTTCCACCAGCCACCGTATAACCATACGTTTTCAGATGACAGCCACCAACGGTCTCCGTATTCTGCCATTGCCATCATACCTCTGACACCGGACTCAAAGTCACTGACTACTGCGATTAAAATATTGATTGCCACAATGAGAAACGGAAACAGCTTAAACCATTCTTTTTTTCCAATTCCCCATTTGTATTTAATCATCATAAAGCCGATACATCCTGCTGTTGCCGCATAAAGCTTCGCATAATGAAACCAGCTTGTCATGTGCAGATAAGTCTGGTTATGGAGCGCCCAATCTGCGCCCATAGCTCCACCTACATAAATTGCCACAAAATACACCGTCAACACTGCCGGTAAAATCAGGAAGCAGAAAATTCCTCCTGTTTTACTTCTTCTTGCCAGCTCATTCATAAGAATAAGTCCCGCAAACACTAAAACCCAGCCTAAAAGCTGCCATACTGTGTTATCTCCGTAAATCTGAAACAACATAAAATCCCTTCCTTTCTCTTTCTGCCTGCATTTTTCAGCAGGCAGTTATCTCTTTAATATTAAACTCATTTCCGGCTGCAAGATATGTATGCTCACTTTTGCAATAAGGACAGATTTTTCCAAATTCTGTTGTAGAATAAGTTTTTTTACAATCCTCGCAAAAGGTCACTGCCGGAATTTGTTCCACGGTAAGTGATGCTCCCTGTAGAAGCTCTGTTCTGTCTGACGCCCACCGCCAGCAGCTTTGCAGATAATCTTCCAAAACTCCGGAAACTTCCCCGACTTCCAAAGTTACCCCCGCAATCTGCTTCAAATGGTTTTCTTCCCCCACTTCTTTTAAGCTGTCAATAATATGAAAGACAATTCCCAGCTCGTGCATCTTCTATTTCTCCTTTTTTCCAAAACGGATTTTCATTTCCCGCTTAAATGCGTAAGGAAGAATGACCTTCATTTTATCCTCTGATTTGTGCATGGTACTGCATTCCGGATGCTCTCTATACAGATGAATGGCATCAAACTCACATTTTGTAGTACAAACACCGCAGCCAATACATTTATTTTCATCTACAACAGAAGCTCCGCAGCCCAGACAACGTGCGGTTTCTTTTCTCACCTGTTCCTCTGTAAAGGTTTCCTTTGCATCTCTAAAGGATTTATGAGCGTCAATGTCTTTTCTCATACCCGGTATCTGACGGGAGGAATTATCGTATTCTTCCACCTGAATGTTACTCTTGTCAAGTTCAATAAACTGGCGTCTGTTTCTTCCGATTGTCAGACTGCTGTGTGGCTGCACAAAACGGTGAATGGAAATCGCACCTTCTTTTCCCGCTGCAATGGCATCAATGGCAAATTTCGGTCCTGTGTAAACGTCACCGCCCACAAAGATATCCGGTTCTGCTGTCTGATACGTTACTTTATCTGCCACTGCGCCGTTTCCTCTGCCTAATTCAACCTTTGAGCCTTCTAATAAATTGCCCCAGACAATGCTCTGGCCGATACTTAAAAAGACTCTTTCGCAAGGAACGGTCATGGTTACAGCTTCATCGAATTTCGGTGCAAAGCGTTTGTTTTCATCAAATACAGAAAGACATTTCTTAAATACAATTCCTTTGACTTTTCCGTTTTCTGTAAGAATTTCCTTCGGTCCCCAGCCACAGTTCACAGTGATGCCTTCCTCCTGTGCCTCTGTGATTTCTTCTTCTGATGCAGGCATAATGTCTCTGCCCTCCAGACAGAACATAGAAACCTCAGATGCTCCGCAGCGGCTTGCAGTTCTTGCCACGTCAATGGCTACGTTTCCGCCGCCTACAACTACGGTACGTCCTTCCACCGGATAATTCTGATTATCACCTACTGTGCGAAGGAAATCTACGGCAGTCATAACACCTTCTGCATCTTCTCCTTGGATATTAGCTTTTCTTCCGCCCTGACATCCGATTGCAAGATAAAAGGCTTTATATCCCTGTTTCCGAAGCTCCTCTAAGGTAATATCTTTTCCCACTTCAATTCCGCATTTAATTTCCACGCCCATCTGACGCATCACATCAATTTCAGCCTCTACCACATCTTTTTCCAGTTTAAAAGAAGGAATTCCGTAAACCAGCATACCGCCCGGCTTTTCATTCTTTTCAAAAACAGTAGGTTTATAACCTTTTTCTGCCAGATAAAACGCACAGCTCAGTCCAGCCGGACCACCGCCGATAATGGCAATCTTCTCCTCAAACAGTCTGCCTGTGGTAGGTGGAATAATTGGCGGAATATAACGGTTCTCTGCTGTTAAATCCTGCTTCGCAATAAATTTCTTTACTTCATCAATAGCAACTGCCTGATCAATGGTTCCTCTTGTGCAGGCATCTTCACATCTACGGTTACAGATATGTCCGCACACTGCCGGAAACGGGTTTTCTTTTTTAATCAAAGCCAGCGCTTCTCTATATTTGCCCTGTGCTGCTTTTTTCAGGTAGCCCTGTACTGCAATGTGAGCGGGACAGGCTGTTTTACATGGCGCTGTACCGGTGTCATAACAGTTAATTCGATTGTTATCTCGATAATCTTCATCCCATTTCTCCGGTCCCCACTTCACGGTATCGGGCAGCTCATGCTTTGGATATTCCATTGGTCCGTCTTTGGTACAGAGCTTTTGTCCCAGCTTTACCGCTCCTGCCGGACAGTATTCCACACATCTTCCGCAGGCAACACAGTTTTCGGTCTTTACGTGGGCAACATAAGCAGATCTGGACATATTCGGTGTATTAAACAACTGAGAAGTACGCAGTGCATAACATACATTTACATTACAATTACAGATAGCAAAAATTTTATTTTTCCCGTCAATATTAGTAATCTGATGCACAAATCCGTTGTCCTCTGCCCGTTTTAAAATATCCAGCACTTCCTCGTAAGTAATATAACGTCCGCCTTTTTGTGTCTCGACTACATAGTCCGCCATATCACCAACTGCAATACACCAATCTTCCGGATCATCTGCACAGCCTTCCTCATAAGTCTGTCTTGACAATCTGCAGGAGCATGGGCTTGCCGCATATTTTCCCTCATATTTTTTCAGCCAATGAGAAATGTGTTCAATATCAATGGACTGATTTTCCATTTCAATTGCCTTCTCCACCGGAATAACGTGCATACCGATACCGGCTCCTCCCGGCGGCACCATCGGCGTTACCTTCTCTAAGGGCAATCTGGACATTCTTTCAAAAAATTTACCAAGCTCCGGATGTTCTTCCAACTGTTTGCGGTTCATATTGGTAAACTCCGCACTGCCCGGCACAAACATCGGCAGTATGTACTGTTTTTCTTTCTGCGGATTTTCCCAGTTATATTCCAGCAGACCTACAATACTCATTTCTTCCAAAAGTCTTTCCAGCTCTTTTTCTTCTTTTCCTGTTGCCTTTAAAAGCTGTGGAAACGTCATAGGCTTACGCACTTTCATTTTCAGCGCTACCTCTGCCATTTCATCTGTTACAATACAGGCAAGCCCCCAGTATTCCGGATCATCCACCGTAACCTTGTGTCCGATACGGTCTGTGATTTTCTGTCCCAGCTTTAAAATTAATTCTCTTTTCTCTGCCATAAGCGACTCTCCTTTTCTTTCTCTTTTTCTATTCTTTCCAATGTCTTACTTCATCCAAAAGCCAATCTGTCCACTGCTGCATTCCTTCCCCTGTCTTTGCACTGATGGGAATGATTTTTGCCTTTGGATTACGCATCAGAATATTTCTTTTACATGCTTCCATGTCAAACTCAAAATACGGAAGTACGTCTATTTTGTTAATCAAAACCACGTCACACACAGAAAACATCAACGGGTATTTCAGCGGTTTATCGTGACCTTCCGGCACACTTAAAATCATAACGTTCTTTACTGCCCCTGTGTCAAATTCCGCAGGACAGACTAAATTACCTACATTTTCCAAAATTGCCAAATCCAGCTCATCTGCCTCAAGACCTTCCAGCCCCTGCGCAGTCATGCCTGCATCTAAATGACACATTCCCCCTGTATGAAGCTGAATGGTTTTTACCCCTAAATCGGATATGGTTTTCGCATCTACATCAGAGTCAATATCTGCCTCCATAACCCCAATGCGAAGCTCCCCTTTTAAAGCTTCAATGGTTCCTGTAAGGGTTGTGGTTTTTCCTGAACCGGGAGAAGACATTAGGTTTAATAGGAATAACTTTTTCTCCTTCAACTGCTTGCGAAGCTCATCGGCACATTTTTCATTGCCGGAAAATACACTTTTTTTAATTTCCAGAACTTTGAATTTGTCCATTGCTCTTCCTCCGTTCTAATTGGTTGTACCAATTTTGTTATTTTATTAACATTATATTATTATGACGATTTTTTGTCAATATAACTTCTGATTTTCATATATTTTATCCTATTTTTCTCTGTTTTTTCCTTCGTTTATGTCAATTTTTATATTTGGTATATGGTATAACCAATTCCATTTTTAAAAAAGAAAGAGAGGATATGATAAATCTCAAATCATAACCTCTCTCTATCAACTTTAGCTGTTCTTAACAAATTCAGCTCCACATTTGGGGCATCTTACACTAATCTTACCTTTTCCCTTTGGAATACGGATTTTCTGTTTGCACTGGGGACATGTATAAATATGAAAGTCCTTTCTCTGCTGCTGTATGTATTTTGTTTTCCCGAAAAATCTTCGTACCTTATTTTCCAATGCCAGATACTTTTGATTTTCCGCATATCGCTTTGAAATATTTCTGGAAAACACACGGAAATAAATAAGAATAACAAGTAAAAATTCCCATGAAGTAAGCAACACGCTAAAATATACATTATCCACGAAAATATCCAACATGGCACAGACCAGAAAAACAATCAGCATCGCCTGATTTAAACGGTCACTGCCATACCTCCCATACATAAATCGCTGAAACGCTTCTCTTATTTTATTCATATTGCAATTCTTCCTTCCTGATATCTTCAAATACCTTTTGTACAAAGGCTTTTGCGCCTTCTAAATCCTGCGTGTCAGGATGAAGCATTGCCATGTCGAAATTACGGAGCATGGCATTTATCATCTTCGTATTTTCCGGTGTCTTCATGCTGAGATATTTCTCTCGCACGGAAATCGGCATCTTTCCCTGACAGATGTAAGCGCCCAGATATTCGTTGTCATCCTCAATAAAAACACGTATGTTTTCTTCGATTTTTTTATAATATTCCAAATCATTTCCCATGCCGCAGGTACCGAATAATGCAATCTTCTTTCCCTGAAGACTGCCCAGATAATCCAACACCTCCACGCTGGCGCTTCCTCTGTCCGTCCAAAATCCTATAAAATATATGTCTCCCATTTCATAATCTGTCTGTCCTTCTAAAGGTGCAATATCCTTACACTGTCCGGGAACAGCCTCAAAAATTGCTTTTGCCAGCTTTTCTGTATTGCCGGTTCTGCTCTTGTACAATACCTGCGTTTTCATGTTCATCTTCCCTTCTATTGTTGTCATAATAGTATTTTATCACAAAACAATAGAAATAATATTTCTTAATTCTTAAAAACTCTAAACTCTCTATAAAGTTTTTCCTGCATACACTTTATTTAATATGCACGTCCAACTGAGGAAACGGAATTTCAATTCCCTGTTCATCAAAGGTAAGCTTGATTTTTTCATTCAAACGCCACTTTGTCGCCCAGTATTCCTCTGTCTTTACCCATGCCCGAAGTCCCAAAATCACACTGTCTGCCGCCAGCTCGTCTACAAAGACCTGCATTTCCTGATCCGACATAATACTGGCATCCTCGTGAAGCAGTGTTTCTAAAATTTTCTTGGCTTTTTTCAAATCTGCCTGATAGGAAATTCCCACCTTAATTTCCAGCTTGCGGTTGTCCTTTGCCGTCACATTGACAATACTGGAATTGGTAAGCGCTCCGTTTGGGACGGTAATTCTTCGGTTATCCACTGTGGATAAGGTTGTGTAAAAAAGGTCAATTTTTACAACCGTGCCCTCTTGCTTTCCCGAATTTTCAATAATATAATCTCCGATTACAAAAGGTCTTAAAATCAGGATAATCACTCCGCCTGCAAGGTTTGACAAGCCCCCCTGCAAGGCAAGACCAATAGCAACACCACTGGATGCCAAAAGTGCGGCAATGGAAGACTCCTTCACTCCAAAGCTGGTTGCAATGGAAACAATCAGGAAGAAATACATGGCAGCCTTTGCGAATGAGGATACAAATTGTGTAACTCCGGTATCTGCATTCGCCCTGTTCATAGATGCCACAATCAATTTGCAAAGTTTATGAATGATTTTACTGGCAACTACATAGACCAAAATTGCCAGAAGGACTCTCCCTGCAAAGCTTCCGATTAAGGGCAGCTTCTGACTCCAGTAATCCCATGTGAGATACTGTCTGAAAAACTCTCCAATTCCCGCAATTTCCAACGGTTCTGTCAGTGCGTCTGTCAAGATAATTCTCATCTTCTATTTTCCTCTTTTATGTGTTCTTCTTTTATGTGTTCTTCTTTTATTTTCTGTTCCAATTCTCTGCGTATCTTCGACTCTTTTACAGGCTTTTCTCCACATTCCTTTACAGAAAAAATCTGTACGGAAAGAGGCGCAACCTGAATTTTAACGGAATACGGCCTTTCGTCCTTTTCCTCTTTTTTTGATTTCTGTACTTCGCTGTTTTTTACGCCTGTACCTCCAAAGCTTTCATCATCACTGTTAAAGATTTCTCTGTATTCCCCTGCATAAGGAACACCCATCGCATAGTCCTCATACGCCAAATCAGAAAAGTTGCATACAACCACTAAGGTATCTGCTTTTTTCTCACCCTTTCGAAGGAAAGTAAGCATATTTTTTTCTGCTTCGATATGATTGATCCACGCAAAGCCGTCAGGCGTATCGTCATATTCATAGAATGCCGGATAGCCCCTGTAAAGCTTTAATAATGCTTTTACATAATTATGCAGTTGTTTATGCTCTTTTTCCTTTAACAGCTCCCAGTCCAGAGAAGTTTTTTCAGACCATTCTTTTTCCTGTGCAAAATCCTGTCCCATAAATAAAAGCTTCTTGCCGGGATGTGTCATCCAAAAGCCATAGGCTGCTCGCAGATTTGCCAGCTTCTTATCTTTTTCACCGGGCATTTTATTAAGGAAAGAACCTTTTCCGTGTACCACCTCATCATGAGAAAAACTAAGCAAAAATTTTTCGCTGTATGCGTACAGCATACTGAAAGTCAGCTCATCATGGACACCGCTTCTGAAAATCGGGTCTTTTCTCATATAATCCAGAAAATCATTCTGCCATCCCATATTCCATTTTCTGTCAAAGCCCAAGCCATTATCCTCTAAATCTCCCGTAACAGCCGGCCATGCAGTAGACTCCTCTGCAATTAAAAGGGCATCGGGATATTTTTTCTTAAAAATAGAATTTAAGTGTTTCAAAAACTCTACTGCTTCCAGATTTTCATTTCCGCCATACATATTCGGCTGCCACTGTCCATCCTGTCTTCCGTAATCCAGATAAAGCATAGACGCCACCGCATCCATACGGATACCGTCTGCATGGTATTTTTCCGCCCAAAACAGAGCATTGGATATGAGGAAATTCTTTACTTCAGGGCTGGCATAGTCAAATACCAGCGTTCCCCAGTGAGGATGCTCTGCCTTCTCTGCTTGGGAATACTCATATAGAGCTGTGCCGTCAAAGCCTGCCAAAGCAAAATCATCTTTTGGAAAATGTGCCGGAACCCAGTCTAAAATCACGCCGATATCATTTTGGTGCATATAATCCACAAAATACATAAAGTCTTCGCAACTTCCAAAACGACTGGTGGGTGCATAATATCCTGTCACCTGATAGCCCCATGACTCATCTAAAGGATGCTCCATTACAGGCAAAAGCTCCACATGGGTATATCCCATTTCTTTTACATAATCGCACAGCAGCTTTGCCAATTCCCGATAATTATAAAATTCTCTGCCGTCCTCCGGCTTTTTCCATGAGCCTAAATGCACTTCGTATATAGAAAGTGGTCTGTCCTCTCCTTGGAGCTTACCTCTTTTTTTCATCCACGGACTGTCTTCCCACTGATAACCGGACAAATCTGTTACCACAGAAGCATTGCACGGACGAACCTCCGCCTGATTTGCATAAGGATCTGCTTTTAAAAATACCCGTAAATCTTTTGTTTTGATTTCATATTTGTACAAATCCGAAGGTTTTACACCGGGGATAAACAATTCAAAAATCCCCGACAAAGGAAGTCTGTTCATCTGATGCACTCTGCCGTCCCAATGATTAAAATCTCCTACTACGCTGACACGCAGAGCATTAGGCGCCCAAACTGCAAAGTGTACGCCCCAGACGCCTTTTATCTTTTGATAATGTGCTCCTAATTTCTCATATATATCATAACAAATTCCTGCACGGAATTTCTTTTCTTCCTCTTTTGTAATCTGACCTTCGAAATAATACGGATCCTGTACCAGTTTTTCTTCACCACTTTCAAATAAAACCTGATACACATAATTTAAAACCTGTTTTTCCGGTACCAGACAAGCAAAAAATCCTGCCTCATCCTGCATTTCCATCTTATATTCTTGTTTCTTTTTTCCAAAAAGAAGCTTCACTTTCTGTGCTCCCGGAAAAAAGCACTGAAACAAAATACCATTTTTCATAATTTTCGGTCTAAGTGTTTTCTGCGGCTCATTTTCCTCTGAGTAAACAAGAGCCTCTATCTTTTGCCAATCCATTAAATTATATAATTCTTCAGCCATATTGTGCCTCCTTTTTTTTAATATTATCATCAATCTGGTAAATTGTAAAGTTTCGCCCAATCCCTTCTAAAATTTGTATATATAAATTGTATATTTTTTGTTTTTATAACAGAAAATGATTGTAGATTTTACACATATCAAGTATAATAGGATTAGCTTCGCAAAGTGAAGGTTTATTTCCCTTTGGCTGCGTATTTGACTATTAGGAGGAGGTATCAAAGCATGCTTGACCAAAGTTATTATGAAAAAACCGATGAAATCATCGAATTTTATGGCCGTAAAGCAAGTTCATTAATTCCCATTATGCAGGATATTCAGGCAGAATATCGTTATCTGCCCGGAGAGCTGCTGACCTATGTTGCGAAAGAAATCGGAGTACGTGAGGCAAAAGCTTACAGTGTGGCAACTTTCTATGAAAATTTTTCTTTTGAACCAAAAGGAAAATACATAATTAAAGTTTGTGACGGCACTGCCTGTCATGTCCGCAAATCTATTCCTATTTTAGAAGCCCTGCAAAAGGAGCTGGGGCTTAGCAAGAAAAAGCATACCACAGATGATATGCTGTTCACCGTAGAAACGGTTTCCTGTCTGGGTGCCTGCGGATTAGCGCCTACTATGACGGTAAACAACGAAGTTTATCCTTCCATGACGCCGGAAAAAGCTCTGGATTTAATCGCAGAACTGAGAGGTGATAATGTATGATAATTGAAAACAGAGAAGCTTTATTAAAAGAAAGAGAAGCTGCCCGTGAAGAACTGGCTTCTTATAAATGTCGTATTTTAGTCTGTGCGGGAACAGGATGTGTAGCCTCCGGTTCTGAGAAAATCTACCAGAAAATGGTTGAGCTCTGTCAGGATTTAGAAGGGGTTTCCGTTGAATTTCAAAAAGACGTTCCCCATATCGGCACAGTAAAAACAGGATGTCAGGGAATTTGTGAATTAGGCCCTTTGGTACGTATCGAGCCTTATCATTATCAGTATGTAAAAGTACAGGAGGACGACTGTGCTGAAATTTTCCAGCGCACGGTTTTAAATGAAGAGCCGGTAGAACGTCTTTTCTATAAAAAAGGCGGTAAAGCTTATCCGACTCCCGATGAAATTCCTTTTATTGCAAAACAGACTCGTATTGCTTTGGAAAACTGCGGTAAATTTGACGCAGAGTCTCTTGATGAATATATTGCTTCCGGCGGCTATGAGGCTTTATCAAAAGCGCTTTTTGACATGACTCCGGAAGATGTTTTAAATGAAGTGGATAAGTCCAAACTTCGCGGAAGAGGAGGCGGCGGCTTCCCTACGGGACGCAAATGGAAACAGGTTGCAGCTCACAAGGATGTAGCGGAACATTTTGTGGTATGTAACGGAGACGAAGGCGACCCCGGCGCTTTCATGGACGGCAGTGTTATGGAAGGCGACCCATACCGTCTGATTGAAGGTATGACTATTGCCGCTTACGCAACAGGCGCTCAAAATGGTTATATTTATGTTCGTGCCGAATATCCTCTTTCCGTTGCAAGACTTCGCAAGGCAATCCGACAGGCGGAAGAAAAAGGGCTTTTAGGCGACCATATTTTAGGTACGGATTTCCAGTTCCACATGCACATCAACCGTGGTGCAGGAGCATTTGTATGCGGCGAGGGTTCTGCTCTTACTGCTTCTATTGAAGGCGACAGAGGTATGCCTCGTGTAAAACCGCCTCGTACTGTTGACAAAGGTCTTTGGGCAAAGCCTACGGTTTTAAATAATGTAGAAACCTTTGCCAATGTACCGGGAATTGTATTAAAAGGCGCTGACTGGTTCAAAACCATCGGTACAGAAGGAAGTCCCGGAACAAAGACCTTCTCCATTACCGGTGCCATTGAAAATACAGGGCTGATTGAAGTGCCTATGGGTACTACTTTAAGAGAGATTATCTATGACATCGGCGGCGGCATCAAAGGCGGCGGTGATTTTAAAGCCATTCAGATTGGCGGTCCTTCCGGCGGATGTCTGACAAAAGAACATCTTGACGTTGAGCTGGATTTTGACAGCGTAAAAAAATACAATGCCATTATGGGCTCCGGCGGTCTTGTTGTTATGGATGAGAATACCTGTATGGTAGAGGTTGCCCGTTTCTTTATGAGCTTTACCCAAAGAGAGTCCTGCGGAAAATGTGTTCCATGCCGTGAGGGAACAAAACGTATGCTGGAAATTCTGGAGAGAATTGTCAATGGCGAGGGCAAGCTGGAAGATTTGGACACACTGGAAGAACTGGCTGCCATGGTGAAAAATATGGCTTTATGCGGTCTCGGAAAGAGCGCTCCTCTTCCGGTTATCAGTACTTTGAAAACCTTCCGCAAGGAATATGAAGAACATATTGTAGAGCATAAATGTGCTGCGAAAAACTGTACTGCCATGAGAAAATATGTAATCAATCCTGAATTTTGTAAGGGCTGCGGCAAATGTGCGAAGAACTGTCCGGTAGGTGCAATTACCGGTGTACGCAAGGAAGCTTATCACATCAATCCAAATCTTTGTATTAAATGTGACTCTTGCCGTGATAACTGTGCATTTGATGCAGTGTATGTTGAATATTAGGAGGGATGATTATGGGATTTATGACAATAGACGGCAGAAAAGTAGAATTTACCGATGAAAAAAACGTACTTTCTGTCATTAGAAAAGCCGGTATTGATTTACCTACACTTTGCTATCATTCTGAGCTGTCCACCTTTGGCGCATGTCGTTTATGTACCGTAGAGGATGACAGAGGACGTACCTTTGCTTCCTGTTCAGAGGAGCCCAGAGACGGCATGGTAATTTATACCAATTCCGGAAGAATTAAAAAATATCGTAAAATGATTGTAGAACTGCTCCTTTCCGCACACTGCCGTGACTGTACTACTTGTGTAAAAAGCGGCGAATGTAAGTTGCAGGAGCTGGCTCACAGAATGAACATCACTACGGTTCGTTTCCAGAATACCAGAGAGGAAAAGCCTTTAGATACAAGCTCTCCTGCTCTTATTCGTGACCCGAATAAATGTATTCTCTGCGGAAACTGTGTTCGTGCATGCCGTGAGCTTCAGGGACTGGAGGTTTTAGGCTTTACCCACCGTGGTACAGATGCTATGGTAACGCCTGCCTTTGACAAGCCACTTTCTGAAACAGACTGTGTAAGCTGCGGTCAATGCCGTGTTTTCTGTCCAACGGGCGCTATCAGCATCCGCACCAATATGGATGAGGTCTGGGACGCTATCAATGATCCAGATACACGGGTTATCGCACAAGTTGCTCCGGCTGTCCGTGTAGCGGTAGGCGATGCCTTCGGATTAACAAAGGGACACAGTGTAATGGGCAAGCTGGTAGCTGTTCTTCACCGCATGGGCTTTGATGAAGTTTACGACACTACCTTTGCAGCTGACCTTACCATTATGGAGGAGTCCAAGGAATTTTTAAACCGTGTGGAAAAGAATGAAAAACTTCCTCTTTTAACCTCCTGCTGTCCTGCATGGGTAAAATTTGTATGTGACCAATATCCTGAGTTTAAAGATAATTTATCTACCTGTCGTTCCCCACAGGGAATGTTCTCGGCAGTTATTAAGGAATATTATAAAAATCCGGAAAGAAGCCAGAATAAGAAAACCTTCGTGGTTTCCATTATGCCATGTACAGCAAAGAAAATGGAAATCCTGCGCTCCAACAATTTTACTCATGGAGAACAGGATACCGATATTGTACTGACTACTACGGAAATCATCCGTATGATTAACAATTCCGGTATTGACTTTGCTTCTCAGGAAACAGAGGCATGCGATATGCCCTTTGGCTTTGGCTCCGGTGCAGGAGCTATCTTCGGTGTGACCGGAGGCGTTACAGAAGCAATGCTTCGCCGCCTTGCTGATAACCATAATAAAGCGACCATGGATGCCATTGCAGAAGCAGGGGCTCGTGGTGACGAGGGTATTAAAGAGTTCACTGTAAATTATAAAGGCACTGACTTAAATGTCTGCGTTGCCAGCGGACTTGCCAATGCACAGACTGTTATGGAAGATGTGAAAAGCGGAAGAAAGCATTACCATATTATTGAAATCATGGCATGCCGCAGAGGATGTATTATGGGCGGCGGACAGCCTCCAAGAGCCGGTGACCGTACCAAATCAGCCCGCCGTGACGGACTGTATCAGGCAGACCATGTGACAAGTATCCGAAAAGCAGACGAAAATCCGTTAATTCTCTCTCTTTACGATACTTTGCTGAAAGATAAAGCACATGAACTGCTTCATGTAGATAAATACTAATATTATCTTCCAAAATTAAAATAGAATATCTGCCCTTTTTATGCTCAGTCTGCGTTCACTTTGAGCCTACAGTCTCAAAGATGTACTCGACAAATTCGCTAAAAATGGGCAGATATTTTTATTTTAAATATTGAATTACTGCTCCCAAAGCTTCTGCTTCTTTTTCCTCATGGGTAATACAGATGACTGTTTTCCCCTCACAGCTTTTTTTCAAAAATTGAATAACCCTTTCTTTCATTTCTTTGTCCAATCCTTTAAATGGTTCGTCTAAGAACAGGATATCCCATTTTGCATACAATGCCCTTAAAATCGCCACTCGTCTTTTCATTCCTCCTGACAATTCTCTTACCGGCTGATGGCAGCAGTCCAAAAGTCCTACTGCTTCTAACCCTTCCCGAATTTCTGTTTTTTCTTTTTGCACAAGGCGAATATTGGAAAGGACATTTAAGTTTTCACAAAGCCTGTCCTCCTGAAAGACAACGCTGATATTTTTACCTTCTATTCCTGTTATCTTTCCCCTGTCTGCCTGTTCCAGTCCGATGAGAATACGAAGCAATGTGGTTTTTCCTTTTCCTGAAGGCGCCATAATACAGGTTATCCGTCCTTCTGTCAGCTCCATGTTCAGATTTTCGAACACTTGTCTGCCATCGTAACTTTTGCTCAAGTTTTCTATCTTAATTGCCATGCTTTACATCCTTTCTACCCACGAAACAGCCTTATCCAGCGCTGCCAAAAAGATTTTTTCAAATATCATGCTGACGATAAGAATTACCATGGTCCATGCAAAAAGGTCCGGAGTATCCAGATACACCTTTGCCTCGTATAATCGCTCTCCCATAGAACCGTCAGGAATGCCGATTACCTCCGCAGCAACTCCCGCTTTCCAGCATAGTCCCAGCGACACACTGCAGCCTGCTCTGAAAAAAGGCAGCACTTCAGAAAGATAAATGTAACGGATTTTGTTTTTTCCAGATACCTGAAACACCTGTGCCATTTCCAGAAGATTTTTATCTGTATTTTGAATACCGTTTAATACATTGGTGTAAATCACCGGAAACACCATGAGAAAAGAAATGGTTACAGAGAGGTTTTCGGAAGGAACCCAGATTAAAATTAAAATGACAAAGGATGCAACCGGAACAGATTTCATGGCAAGAATAAGAGGAGCAAAAAGCTCCTGTATTTTCGGAAGCCTTGACGCAATGCTTCCCCCAAATACTCCTGCCAGTACAGCAAGGAAAAAACCGCCCATAATACGAAAAAGCGAAAAACAGATTGTCTTCCAAAAAGAAGCTTCAAAAATCAAACTGCCAAGTCTTTTCAGAACAGCAACAGGAGATACCAGAAGTATCTCCTGTCCAAGCCACAGACTGGCTATTTCCCATACAAGCAGCCAGAAAAGCACTGCCCATAGCTTTATTTTTCTATTTTTCTTACTGGATGTAATAGAAGTCATGATTTGGTACTTCTCCTCCTACTGCCTGAGGATTTTGCGCTTTTAAAACCTCCAGATATCCGGAAAGCTTTTCTTCCATTTCCTCCCCGTCTATACAGACAATATTGCAGGCAGGAAGCGCTTTTTCCGCCACTGCTGCCGGCACAATGTCATATTTTTCGATTAACTGTGCCGCATCTGTAATGTTCTCATTTACACAGTCCACAGAAGTATGGTATTCCTTTAAAAATTCCTGTATTTCCTCCGGATTTTCTTCTGCAAACTCCTTGCGGGCAACCACTACCCCTGTAATCATGCTGCTTTTCTTTTCTTCTCCTTCTTGTAATGCGTCCCATTCCTTTGTTAAATCAAGAGCAGTTCTAATCTCAGGATTTTTTGTCTGTGCCGTAGTGACAAAAGGCTGGGGCAGCATGGCAACTGCATTTTCCTGACTTGCTAAAGCCGCAACACATTCAGAATGTTCGCTTTTCCATTCAATGGTAACGTCTGTTTCAGGGTTTATGCCGTTAGAAGATAAAATGTAATTTAAAGCATATTCCGGTGTTGCACCTTTTCCGCTGGCATAAATGGTCTTTCCTTTTAAGTCTGCTGCGCTTTGTATGGTTTCTCCGTTCTCCACAATATATAGCACACCTAACGTGTTAATTGCCAGAACCTGAATGTCTCCTTCTGTTTTATTATAAAGAACGGAAGCCAGATTTGCGGGAATTGCCGCAATATCTGTTTCTCCCTGCAAAAGCTTTGGAGAAACCTCATCCACAGAAGCTGCTATGGAAAAATTGTAATCAGAACTTTCCATCATTTCTACCAGTCCCATTGCTGTCGGACCTTTTAATGCCATAATATTCACATCTATCGGTGCTTCTTCTGTTTCTTCTACCTTGCTTTCTGTTTCCTTGGTCTTTTCTGCCTTATCTTCGGCTTTTCCGCATCCCGCAAAAGCTGCAGCCGTCATTGCCGCTGCCAATAACAGCGCCGTTATTTTCTTTTTCATGCTCTGTTCCTTTCTCATGAAAACTCTATTTTATAATTCGTACTCGGTATACTTCCTCAATGGCTTTCAATGCCTGTGCCACCTCTTTGGAAATCGGCGTGGTAACATCAATCATCGTATACGCATAATCGCCTTTACTTTTGTTAATCATATTGGCAATATTTACCCCTGCATCACCTAATACTTTTGTAAACTGAGAAATCATATTCGGAATATTTTTATGATTAATTGTCAAGCGTCCCGCATCAATACAAGTACCGCCGTCACAGCTTGGATAATTGACAGAATTTTTAATATTTCCGTTTTCCAGATAATCCATAAGCTGTTTTACCGCCATCACTGCACAATTATCCTCAGACTCCTCTGTGGATGCGCCAAGATGAGGTGTCACCAAAGTATTTGGTGCATTTGCAACGGTAGGATTTGCAAAGTCTGTTACATATTTTTTCATTTTTCCGGCTTTCAATGCCTCGCAGACAGCCTCCTCATCCACCAGCAAATCTCTGGCAAAATTCAAAAGCACCACGTCATCCTTCATCTGTGCAATTTCTTCGTTTCCAATCATCTTTTTCGTTGCATCTGTTAAAGGCACATGAATGGTAATGTAATCACAGTCACGATAAATCATGTTAATATCATTGATGTGAGAAATGCTTCTTGATAAATTCCATGCTGCATCTACGGAAATATACGGGTCATATCCGTAAACCTCCATTCCCAAATGAATTGCCGCATTTGCCACACGCACACCAATAGCTCCGAGTCCGATAATTCCCAGCTTTTTACCGCTGATTTCACAGCCTGCGAACTGCTTTTTCTGTTTTTCTGCTCTTTTGGCAATATCCTCTGTAACATCCTGTTTTTCCAACCATTCAATGCCTCCGATAATATCTCTGGATGCCAGCAGCATTCCCGCAATTACCATTTCCTTTACTCCGTTGGCATTTGCTCCCGGTGTATTAAATACTACAACTCCCTTTTTTGTCATTTTTTCCAAAGGAATGTTGTTTACACCGGCTCCGGCTCTTGCCACTGCCGCTGTTTTTTCTGCTACTTCCAGATTGTGCATATCTGCACTTCGCACCAGTATGGCATCTGCTTCCTGCATACACTCTGTATTTTCATATTTTGCAGGAAACTTATCAAGACCAACTGCTGAAATTGGATTTAAACAATAATACTCATACATATTTTAAATTTCCCTCCTCAAAGTTCTTCATAAAAGCTACCAGTTCTTTCACACCCTCCATAGGCATTGCATTATAAAGACTGGCACGCATACCGCCTACGGTGCGATGCCCCTTCAGATTATACAGACCTGCTGCTTCTGCTTCTTTTACAAATTTAGCATCCAACTCTTTGTTTCCTGTAACAAAAGGAATGTTCATAAGAGAACGGTCTTCTTTTCTAACGGTACCCTGAAACATCTTGCTGCTGTCTAAGAAATCATAAAGAACCTGCGCTTTCTTTTCATTATATGCTTGCATTGCTTCCAGACCACCCTGTTTTTTCAGCCACTGAAATACCTTTCCGCACATATAAATACAATACGTATTCGGCGTATTATAGAGAGAATTGGCATCTGCATGCGTTTTAAACTTTAGCATGGTAGGAGTTTCCGACATTACATCCTCGGAAATCAAATCCTCTCGAATAACAGAAATCACCATACCTGCCGGTCCGATGTTTTTCTGAACACCTCCGTACATAATCCCATATTTCTCTATATCCACCGGCTCTGACAAAAAGCAGGAGGACACATCTGCCACCAATGGTTTTCCCTTTGTATTTGGAAGTGTTTTGAACTTCGTACCATAAATGGTATTATTTTCACAAATATATACGTAATCTGCCTGTTCGTCAATTTCCAAATCACTGCAATCCGGTATATAAGAATGCATTTTATCCTCAGAAGTTGCGATTTTGTTTGCTCTTCCGTATTTCTGCGCTTCCTGCCATGCTTTTTTTGCCCACTGTCCTGTCACAATATAATCTGCCACTTTATTTTTCATCAGGTTCATGGGAATTGCCGCAAACTGCTGACTGGCGCCGCCCTGCATAAATAAAACCTTATAATTATTGGGAATATGAAGCAGCTCTCGAAAATCCGCCTCTGCTTCTTCCAATATTCTCTCAAACATTTTCGAGCGGTGACTCATCTCCATCACAGACATTCCGCATCCTCTGTAATCTAACATTTCTTCTGATGCTTCTCTTAACACTTCCTCCGGTAATACTGCCGGTCCTGCCGAAAAATTATACACTCTGCTCATGACTCGTCCTCCTCTAAATGTCTTTTATAAAAGTGTGCCATCTACTCCTTCTGGGAATACATGGCACTTTTTTCTTTCTCTTTATGATAAACCTTTCACTTATAGCTGTCAACAAAAACATTTGTCTTTTTGTCAAAGACAATTATGCTAAATCATCTTCATCAAAAGCATCTTCTATATTTGCTCCTGCCGGAACCATTGGAAATACCTTATCATCACTGTCAATGATACAATCCAGAACAACGGTTGTATTCAGCTCAATGGCTTTTGCAATGGCTTTTGGCAATTCTTCTTTTGTTGTAACACGAATACCCACTGCTCCCATTGCTTCTGCCAGTTTTACAAAATCTACCTTATCCTGCAAAACCGTATTGGAATATCTTCCTTCATAAAATAAAGTCTGCCACTGACGCACCATGCCCAATACCTGATTATTCACTACTACCTGAATAAGTGGCATATTGTTTCTGGTAGCTGTGGCGATTTCGTTCATATTCATACGGAAGCAGCCGTCTCCTGCCACATTGATGACAATTTTATCCGGATTTCCCATCTTTGCTCCAATAGCAGCGCCCAGTCCGTATCCCATCGTTCCCAGTCCGCCGGAGGACAAAAAAGTTCGAGGCATATTGTATTTATAATACTGTGCCGCCCACATCTGATGCTGACCTACCTCAGTAACAATAATGGCATTGCCCTTTGTCTGTCTGTACAGCTCTTCGATAATTGCCGGTCCGGTAAGCCCTTCCTGTCTGTATTTTAAAGGATATTTTGCCTTTAGCTGCTCGATATATTCCAGCCATTCCTCTCTTTTGCAGGGACTTAATTTTTCATTTAACTGCTTCAAAATCTCTTTGGCATCTCCTACAATACTGCAGTCCACCAGTATGTTTTTGTTTATCTCCGCTGCGTCTACATCAATATGAATGACCTTTGCATTTCTTGCAAAGTTTCTTGGATTTCCGATTACACGGTCTGAAAATCTGGCTCCCACTGCAATTAAAAGGTCACATTTTGTTACCCCTAAATTGGAAGCTTTTGTTCCGTGCATACCCAACATTCCTGTATAATAAGGGTCTTCCCCTGAGAATACACCTTTTCCCATTAAAGAGTCTGTCACCGGAATTTGAAGGTTGTGGGAGAGCTTACGCACCTCCTCCCACGCACCGGAAGCCACAGCGCCTCCTCCTACAAAGAGGAAGGGACGTTTTGACTCTTTTATCATTTCTGCCGCACAATCAATGTCCTCTTGTCTGATTTCCGCTGTATATGGTTTTACAGGTGACGGTACATAAGGCTTAAATTCCGTTACAGCGGCTGTAATATCCTTTGGAATATCTACCAGAACAGGACCCGGTCTTCCGCTTTTTGCAATTACAAAGGCACGACGAATGGTCTTTGCCAGCTTTGCCACGTCCTTTACAATAAAGCTGTGCTTTGTAATAGGCATTACCACTCCCGCAATATCCACCTCCTGAAAGCTGTCCTTTCCAAGCAAAGGCAATCCTACGTTACAGGTAATGGCAACAACAGGAATAGAGTCCATCTGTGCGGTTGCAATACCGGTTACTAAATTAGTTGCTCCCGGACCGCTGGTAGCCAGACAAACGCCTACCTTCCCTGTGGAACGTGCATATCCGTCTGCCGCATGAGCTGCCCCCTGTTCGTGAGAAGTCAGCACATGATGAATTTCTCCCTGATGCTTATATAACTCGTCATATATGTTTAAAATCGTTCCTCCCGGATATCCGAAAACAGTGTCTACTCCCTGTTCCTTTAAACATTCTATCACAATCTGCGCTCCTGTCATCTGCATAAGCAAAACCTCCCCTTCCTCTTATTGTTTTGGTATTTCCAATACAGCGCCTCTGTTTCCGCTGGTCACCATAGCTGCGTAACGTGCCAGATAGCCTGTGGTTACCTTCGGCTCTTTTGACTGCCACTGTGCTCTTCTCTTTTCCAGTTCTTCATCCGAAACAAGAAGCTCCAGTCTGGTATTTGGAATATCTACACGAATGCGGTCGCCTTCCTGTACCAGTGCAATAGGACCTCCCACTGCCGCTTCCGGTGAAATGTGACCGATGGATGCTCCTCTGGATGCTCCTGAAAAACGTCCGTCTGTAATCAGCGCAACGCTGGAGCCCAGTCCCATACCCGCAATAGCGGAAGTAGGATTTAACATTTCACGCATACCGGGACCGCCCTTTGGTCCTTCATAGCGAATAACCACTACATCTCCTGCTTTGATTTCGCCGCCTTTGATTGCACAAATCGCATCCTCTTCACAGTCGAACACTCTTGCCGGACCTTCATGTACCATCATTTCTTCACAGACAGCGCTTCGTTTTACAACACCGCCGTCAGGGGCTAAATTTCCTGTGAGTACCGCCAGTCCTCCTGTTTCACTGTACGGATTTTCCACCGGACGGATAACCCCGGGATTTTTATTTACACAGTTGGCAATATTTTCACCTACTGTTTTTCCTGTTACTGTCATACAGTCCAGATTTAATAAATTCTTCTTTGTCAGCTCGTTCATAACGGCATAGACACCGCCGGCTTCGTTTAAATCCTCCATATAAGTATAACCCGCCGGGGCTAAATGGCAAAGATTTGGTGTCTTTTCGCTGATTTCATTGGCAAAAGTAATATCAAAATCCCAGCCGATTTCATGAGCGATTGCCGGAAGGTGAAGCATACTGTTGGTAGAACAGCCCAGCGCCATATCTACTGTCAAAGCATTTAAAATAGCGTCCTTTGTCATAATATCTCTCGGACGTATATTTCTGCGGTACATTTCCATTACCTGCATACCCGCCTGTTTTGCCAGCTTAATACGCTCGGAATATACAGCCGGAATAGTTCCGTTTCCTTTTAATCCCATTCCTAAAACTTCGGTCAGACAATTCATGCTGTTGGCAGTATACATACCGGAACAGGAACCGCATGTCGGACATACGTTATTTTCAAATTCTTCTACATCTTCTTCTGTCATGGTTCCTGCACTGTAAGCGCCTACGGCTTCAAACATGGAAGAAAGACTTCTCTTTTCTCCTCTTACTTTTCCTGCCAGCATAGGGCCGCCGCTTACAAAAACAGTGGGAACATTGATACGGGCTGCTGCCATTAAAAGTCCCGGCACGTTTTTATCGCAGTTTGGCACCATAACAAGGGCATCAAACTGATGTGCCATTGCCATTGCTTCTGTGGAGTCTGCAATTAAATCTCTGGTGACAAGGGAATATTTCATACCGCTGTGTCCCATGGCAATTCCGTCACAAACGGCAATCGCCGGAAATACCACCGGAGTGCCTCCCGCCATGGCAACACCCATTTTTACTGCATTTACGATTTTATCTAAATTGATGTGCCCCGGAACAATCTCATTATAAGAACTGACAATTCCCACCAAAGGTCTTTCCATTTCTTCCTTTGTCATTCCCAAAGCATGGAATAAAGAACGATGAGGCGCTTGCTGCATCCCCTTTCTTACTACATCACTTCGCATATCTTTCCTCCTGTTATCTACTGTATTTTCTCTATAATCAAGTCTCCCATTTCTCCTGTGGAAACTTTTTTCATATTCTCTGACATAATATCGGATGTACGATAACCTTCATTTAAAACTGCATTTACCGCATTTTCAATGGCTTTTGCTTCTTCCTCCATGGAAAAAGAGTAGCGTAAAAGCATGGCTGCGGACAATATGGCTGCAATCGGATTTGCAATTCCTTTTCCCGCAATATCAGGAGCAGAACCATGAGACGGTTCATACAGTCCGAAACTGGTTTCATTTAAGCTTGCAGAAGGCAGCATTCCAATGGAACCTGTAAGCATACTTGCTTCATCGGAAAGAATATCTCCGAACATATTCTCTGTTAAAATCACGTCAAACTGCTCCGGATTACAAATCAACTGCATGGCACAGTTATCAACAAGCATGTGCTCCAAAATAACCTCCGGATAATCGGCTGCCACTTCCTCTGTTATTTTTCTCCACAAACGGGAGGAGTCCAAAACGTTTGCCTTATCCACACTAGTGACTTTTTTCTTTCTTTTCATAGCGGTCTCAAAGGCTTTTTTTGCAATTCTGCGAATTTCCTTTTCGTCATAAGTAAGAGTATCCACAGCCTTTGCAATTCCGTTTTCTACAACTGTTTTTCTCTCTCCGAAATAAAGTCCTCCTGTAAGCTCCCTTACAATCATCAAATCAATTCCGGTCTGATAAAACTGTTCCTTTACAGGGCAGGCATCCTTTAAAGCCTCATACAAATATGCCGGTCTTAAATTGGCAAACAGCTTTAATTCTTTTCTCAGCTTTAAAAGTCCCGCTTCCGGTCTTTTTTCAGGTGACAGGCGATACCATGGTGAGGTTTTGGCATCTGCGCCTACCGCTCCCATTAAAACGGCATCTGCACTTTTGGCTTTTTCAATAGTCTCATCTGTCAATGGTTCTCCGTACGCATCAATGGATGCTCCTCCTAAGAGTAGCTCTTCATAGGAAAACGTATGTCCGTAGACCTTTGCTGTGGCGTCTAACACTTTTCTGGCTTCTTTTATAATTTCCGGACCAATGCCGTCTCCCGGCATCAAAGCAATTTTATATTCCATATCGATCCCCCGTTTTCTCAAATTAAATTATTACTATGATAAGCCTTTTTTCACCACAATTCAAGCAATAATAAAACAGAGAGGTATGCTTTTTTGTTATGGTTTCCATTCTTTTTAAGCAATACCTCTCTTTTTCCTTATTCTTCTGTATTTCCAAATATCTTACAGCTTTTTTCACAGGCGCTGGCTGTCCCTGCACAGCCGCCCAAAGCGCTTTCTCTCAATTCAAAAGGAAGACATCTCCCTACATGGTACATTGCCTCTGCCATTTCATCAAAAGGAATAATCTGATGAATACCGGCAAGCGCCTGTTCCGCACAAATCAAAGCATTGGATGCGCCAATGGAATTTCGGTTCTGACAGGGGGCTTCCACTAATCCTGCTATGGGGTCGCAAACTAAGCCCAGCAGATTAGAAAGGGCTCCGGTTGCTGCCCACAAACACATCTTCGGACTTCCGCCCATCATTTCCACTGCCGCTGCCGCCGCCATTGCAGAGGCTGCTCCTACCTCCGCCTGACAGCCTGCCTCTGCTCCCGATACAGAAGCATTCCGCATGAGTAAATAGCCCACTGCACCTGCTGTATAAAGTCCGTTTAACAATTCCTCGTCTGACAAATCAAATTCTTCCTGTAAAGCAAAAAGCACGCCGGGGACAACGCCGGAAGAGCCCGCCGTAGGCGCTGCCACAATCACGCCCATAGAAGCGTTTACCTCTAAAACTGCCATGGCATAGGTCATTGCCTTTGACAGAACTGTTCCACAGATGGATTTTCCGCTCAATCTGTGGTTTTCCAACAGTTTTGCTTCCCCGCCGATTAAGCCTCCCATGGATTTCTGGGGATTTTTTAAAGGCTCTTTTGCAGAATTTCTCATAATTTCCAAAGCTGTTCTCATTTTCTTCTCTACCTCTGCCTCAGAAATCTTAGAAAACTCTGCCTCTCTTTTTTTCATAATCTGAGAAATCGGAAATCCTGTCTTCTGACATAATTCCAGTAATTCTGCTCCGTTATTAAATTCCATTTCCCATTCCTCCTATAACTGCACCAGTGTGATATCGGAAACCAGCGGATTTTCTCTTATTCTGTCCAGCACCTTGGCAGGTATTTTCTCATCAGACTCTACAACTGTAAAGGCTGCCGCACCTTTTTCTTCCCGAAACAGACGCATAAATGCAATATTTACCCCTTCCTCACTTAAAACTCTGGTAATATGAGCCACAACTCCGGGCTTGTCTGTCTGGCTTACGATTAAGGTGCTGTATTCCCCTGTAAAATCCACTTCTATCTGATTTAATTTTACGATTTTTACTTTTCCCCCGCCAATGGAAACTCCTCGGACAAAAAGCTTCTCCCCTTTTGTTCCCTCGATTTCCATATCTGCCGTATTGGGATGGATAGCCGCATCCTCCTGCGCAGAAACAGAAAAGCTATAATGAAGTCCCTGCTCCTTTGCAATGCTTAAAGAATCACGAATACGCAAATCATCGGTTTCAAAGCCCATAATTCCGCCTAAAAGCGCCCTGTCTGTACCATGCCCCCGATAAGTTCTAGCAAAAGAACCATACAGGGTAAAATGCACGCTCTTTATCTCTCCCGGAAACAGCTTTCTTGCCAAAAGAGCCATAGAAGCTGCTCCTGCTGTATGAGAGCTGGAGGGTCCGACCATATTGGGACCGATTACTTCAAATAAACTGATAAATGCCATATTTCTATCTCCTGTTATATTAAAAACTTGCGCTGCTGCACAATTTCCTGTGAAATGAAAAAGGTACTGTGGTTTTATCCCTCAGCACCTCTTATTTCTCTTATTCTGCTGCACCGTCGCTTGCTTTTTCTACTTCGGCGATTGCACCTTTTCTCATTGGAATTCTACAATTTCTGTTATTTCCAAATTCTACAATAACATCTTCTTCTGTAATATCGATTAAAATTCCATAGAAACCGCTGGTTGTAACAACACTGTCACCAACCTCCATAGAAGCCAGCATACTTTTTACTCTCTGCTGCTCTTTTTTCTGCGGACGCATAATCATGAAATACATCAAAAGAAAAAATACAATCAATGGTACGAATAAACTAACCAAGCTACCTGCACCTGCTGCTGATAATAACATCTTACTTCCTCCTGAAAAAATAATCTTTGTCTGTCAGACTTATAGACATTATTGTTATAATACACAATTTCCGACTTTTCTTCAAGTGGTTTTTCTGTATTTTTCCAATTTTAATACTTTTTTATACCAATTTCTCAGTCTTTCGGACCTGCTGCCATACTCTCTAATTTTTTCTGTTTATATTCCTCATAACAGCCTTCATCAAGGGCATTTCTAATCTCTTCCATCATGGTATTGTAGAAATATAAATTATGCAGAACACAAAGGCGCATACCCAGCATTTCTTTGGCTTTCAGCAAATGGCGGATATAGGCTCTGCTGTAATGGCGGCATGCAGGACACTGACAGCCTTCTTCAATCGGACGGGAGTCCAGCTCATATTTTGCATTAAACAGATTGATTTTACCGAAGTTCGTATATACATGTCCGTGGCGACCGTTTCTGCTTGGGTAAACGCAGTCAAAGAAGTCCACGCCTCTGGATACCGCCTCTAAAATATTTGCCGGTGTTCCCACGCCCATAAGGTAAGTCGGCTTGTCCACAGGCAGATGCGGAACTACGCTGTCTAAAATGCGATACATTTCCTCATGAGTTTCCCCTACTGCCAAACCGCCTACTGCATATCCGTCTAAATCCATTTTGGAAATCGTCTCTGCATGGGCAATACGGATGTCATCGTAAATAGCCCCCTGATTGATACCAAATAAAAGCTGATGAGGGTTTACGGTATCTTCCAGACTATTCAATCTTGCCATCTCATCCTTACATCTTTGCAGCCATCTGGTGGTGCGGTCTACGGATGCTTGCACATATTCTCTGCTGGCAACACTGGAAGGACACTCGTCAAACGCCATGGCAATGGTAGAACCTAAATTGGACTGTATCTGCATACTTTCTTCCGGTCCCATGAAAATCTTTCTGCCGTCTACATGAGAGTTAAAATAGACCCCTTCTTCTTTTATTTTTCTCAGTTTTGATAAAGAAAATACCTGAAAACCGCCGGAGTCTGTTAAAATCGGTTTGTCCCAATTCATAAATTTATGAAGACCGCCCAACTGCTTTACTACCTTATCTCCCGGTCTTACATGGAGGTGATAAGTATTTGAAAGCTCTACCTGTGTTTTAATCTCCTGTAAATCCATAGTAGATACAGCGCCTTTAATGGCTGCCGCTGTTCCCACGTTCATAAAAACCGGAGTTTCGATTGTTCCGTGAACCGTTTCCATGCGAGCTCTTTTGGCTCTGCCTTCCTGTTTTAATACTTTATACATCAATTTTTCCTCTTTTTCCATTCTCTTATTTCTTGCTGTCGTACAGATTATTCTATCATAAGCCAATTTCAAACGCAATGGCTGTGCAATATTTACGATTGTTTTTTTCGACATTTTGTCGTATAATGACTTTGATTTTTTTATACATATAATAATAAGTAGAAACACATACATAGAGGAGGTTTCTGACAATGTCAGAAGATAATAAAATAAAAAACACCTTTTCCTTAGGGATTGATATTGGCTCTACAACTGTAAAAATCGCAATTTTAAATCAAAAACATCAGATTATGTTTTCTGATTACGAAAGGCATTTTGCCGATATTCAAAATACTCTTGCAAGACTTCTTGACAAAGCATACCAAGCGCTGGGAGAAATTTCCGTTATTCCTGTTATCACGGGCTCCGGCGGACTTACTTTGGCAACTCATTTAACCATTCCTTTTGTTCAGGAGGTCATTGCTGTTTCATCCTCACTGGAGGAGCTGGCGCCCCAGACAGATGTTGCCATTGAGCTTGGCGGAGAAGATGCCAAAATCATTTATTTTGAAGACGGCAATGTAGAACAGCGTATGAATGGTATCTGTGCTGGCGGTACAGGTTCTTTTATTGACCAGATGGCGTCTCTTTTACAGACTGATGCACCGGGACTTAATAATTATGCCAAAAATTACAAGGCACTTTATCCTATTGCAGCCCGCTGCGGCGTTTTTGCAAAAACAGACATCCAGCCTTTGATTAACGAAGGGGCTACAAAGGAAGATTTGTCTGCCTCTATTTTTCAGGCAGTGGTAAATCAGACCATCAGCGGTCTTGCCTGCGGGAAGCCAATCCGTGGTCATGTGGCTTTTCTGGGCGGTCCTCTGCACTTTCTTTCTGAATTAAAGGCTGCCTTTATCCGCACCTTGAAGTTAGATGAGGAGCACACCATTGTGCCGGAAAATTCTCACCTGTTTGCTGCCATTGGTTCTGCCTTAAATGCGAAAGCAGATGCCCATGCATTTTCTCTTACTGCCATGCGTGACAGACTTCAGGCATCCATCAAAATGGATTTTGAAATCGACCGTATGCAGCCGCTTTTTGCTTCTCAGGAAGAATATGACACATTTAACGAGCGTCAAAGCTGTTACAATGTAAAAACTGCTCCCTTAGATACTTACAGCGGAAACTGCTATCTTGGTATTGATGCAGGCTCTACCACAACCAAAGCAGCCCTTGTCGGCGAAGACGGTTCCTTGCTGTATTCCTTTTACAGCAACAACAACGGAAATCCCCTAGCAACCTCTATCAAAGCCATTCAGGAAATTTACAGCCTGCTTCCAGCAGGTGTAAAAATTGCCTACTCCTGTTCTACCGGCTATGGCGAGGCTCTGATTAAGGCGGCTCTTCTCTTAGATGAGGGAGAGGTGGAAACCGTATCTCACTACTATGCCGCTGCGTTTTTTGATCCGGAAGTAGACTGTATCTTAGACATCGGCGGTCAGGATATGAAATGTATTAAAATTAAAAATCAGACCGTAGACAGCGTACAGCTCAATGAAGCCTGCTCCTCCGGCTGCGGTTCTTTCATTGAAACCTTTGCAAAATCCTTAAATTACAGTGTGGAGGATTTTGCAAAAGCTGCCCTTTTTGCCGAAAATCCCATTGACTTAGGTACACGCTGTACCGTATTTATGAATTCCAAGGTGAAGCAGGCGCAAAAAGAGGGAGCTTCTGTTGCAGATATCTCTGCCGGTTTGGCCTACTCTGTTATTAAAAATGCCCTGTATAAGGTAATCAAGGTTTCGGATGCTTCAGAGCTTGGAAAACATATTGTGGTTCAGGGCGGTACCTTCTATAACGATGCCGTACTTCGAAGCTTTGAAAAAATTGCTCAGTGCGAAGCTATTCGCCCTGATATTGCAGGAATTATGGGCGCTTTCGGCGCTGCTTTAATTGCCAGAGAGCGTTATGACAAAAATAAGACAACTACCATGCTTCCCATTGACAAAATCAATTCTCTGGAATATAAAACCATGATGGCAAACTGTAAAGGCTGTACCAATAACTGCCGCCTTACCATCAACAAATTTTCCGGCGGACGCCAATATATTTCGGGAAACCGCTGTGAGCGTGGAATTGGAAAAGAAAAAAACAAAGAGCAAATTCCGAATTTATATGAATATAAATACAAACGGCTGTTTTCCTACGAGCCTTTAACTTTGGATAAGGCGACACGGGGAAAAGTAGGACTTCCAAGAGTTTTAAATATGTTCGAGAATTATCCTTTCTGGTATACCTTCTTTACAGAACTGGGATATCAGGTGGTTCTCTCTCCTACTTCTACGAGAAAGATTTACGAGTTAGGCATTGAGTCCATTCCAAGTGAGTCAGAATGTTATCCTGCCAAAATGGCGCATGGGCATGTATCCTGGCTGATTAAGCAGGGAGTAAACTATATTTTCTATCCCTGTATTCCTTATGAGCGTCAGGAATTTAAGGACTCTGTAAATCATTTTAACTGCCCTATTGTAACGTCTTATGCGGAAAATATTAAAAATAACGTAGATGAGCTGAAAAATCCGGATATTCGTTTCCACAATCCCTTTGTGGCTCTGACCAGTGAGGAAATTATTACCAAGCGTTTAGTAGAAGAGTTTCCTGATATTCCTTCTAAAGAAGTAGAAAAAGCTGCTCATGATGCGTGGAAGGAAATGCGAAAATGCAGAAATGACATCATGCGAAAAGGGGAAGAAGTCCTTGCTTATCTGGAAAAAACAGGAAGACACGGCATTGTGCTGGCAGGACGTCCTTATCACATTGATCCGGAAATCAACCACGGTATTCCGGAGCTGATTACCTCTTATGGCATTGCCGTACTTACAGAGGACTCTGTTTCCCACCTTGCTCCTATTGAACGTCCTTTGCGAGTCAATGACCAGTGGACTTATCACACCCGCTTATATGCAGCGGCAAATTTTGTAAAAGAAAAAGACAATCTGGATTTAATCCAGTTAAATTCCTTTGGCTGCGGTCTGGATGCCGTAACCACAGACGAAGTCAACGAAATCTTAACGAACAGCGGAAAGATTTATACCTGTCTGAAAATTGACGAGGTAAACAATCTGGGGGCTGCCAGAATTCGTGTGCGCTCCTTGATTGCAGCGCTGAAAGTAAAGGAACAGCAAAAACAAAAGAGAGAAATTCGTCCTTCTTCTATTGAGCGTGTTGCTTTTACAGAGGAAATGAGAAAGAAATATACGATTTTATGTCCTCAGATGTCTCCTATCCATTTTAACCTTTTAGAGGCTGCTTTTAATGCCAGCGGATATCATTTGGAGGTTTTAGGAAACGGAAACAAAGAAGCCGTTGACGTGGGATTAAAATACGTAAACAACGATGCCTGTTACCCATCCTTAATGGTGGTAGGACAGATTATGCAGGCATTGCAGTCAGGCAAATATGATTTGAACAAGGTGGCAATTATCATGTCACAGACAGGAGGCGGCTGCCGTGCTTCCAACTACATCGGTTTTATCCGCCGTGCTTTGGAAAAAGCAGGTATGTCCCACATTCCTGTCATTTCTATCAATTTAAGCGGACTGGAAGAAAATCCCGGCTTTAAAATAACCGTAAAGCTGGCAACCCGTATCGCTTACGGCGCAGTTTTCGGAGATATTTTAATGAAATGTCTGTATCGTATGCGTCCTTACGAGGCAGTAAAAGGTTCTGCCAACGACCTTCATAAAAAATGGGAAAAACGCTGCATTGCTTTCCTCTCAGGAAAACATGTAACCTTTGCCCGCTTTAACCAGTTCTGCCGTCAGATAATACGGGAATTTGATACTCTTCCTATTACAAATGAGAAAAAGCCCCGTGTAGGAATTGTAGGAGAAATTCTGGTGAAGTTCCATCCCGGTGCAAATAATCATCTGGTTGAGCTTCTGGAAAAAGAAGGCGCAGAAGCCGTATGTCCTGATTTAATTGATTTTATGTGCTATTGCTTCTACAACATGAGCTTTAAATCTCAGTATCTGGGATTTGGAAAATCCTTTGCACAAAAAGGCAAGCTGGCAATTAAAGCCATTGATTTTATCCGAAAAGCTGCCAATGATGAATTTAAAAAGAGTCATCATTTTACGCCTTCCGCTCAGATTGAAAATCTGGCAAAAATGGCTGAACCGATTGTATCTATCGGAAATCAGACAGGAGAGGGCTGGTTCCTTACAGGAGAAATGCTGGAGCTTATTCATGCAGACACGCCAAATATTGTATGTATTCAGCCTTTTGGCTGTCTTCCTAATCACATTGTGGGAAAAGGCGTGATTAAAGCAATCCGCAAAGATTATCCGCAGGCAAATATTGTGGCGGTAGACTATGACCCCGGCGCCAGTGAAGTAAATCAGTTAAATCGTATTAAGCTGATGCTTTCCACTGCTTTTAAAAAGCTTTCTGATAATTAAAGCTTAACAACAAAAAGTTGTCGTATTAAGTGTATAAATATCAAGGATATTCACTTAATGTGACAACTCTTTTCTTTTACATAATATGAAGTTTTCTCGCTATCTGCACCAGTTTTCTTCCACCCGGAAGTCCTGCCAATTCTTCTTCCTTCGGCTTTGCAAAATACAGATACAAAAGGAAATACACGCCTGCCCCTAATACAATGGCAGGCATCAATGCCAACAGATTTCCTCCCGGCAGTGCTTTTGTCAACAGATAAATTCCCTGATAAACTGCAAATGCTACAATTCCCATAGGGACTGCCGCCAAAAGCGCCGGCATATAAGCCGTCTTCCACGGATTTTTATAATGCAGTTCTCTTTTCAGCGCCCTGTCATTTAAAATACACATTACCAGCGCATAAGCAATCATTGCCAGCACCACATTGTAAATTCCAAAATCTGTCACAAACATCAATACCGTAACTACAATTACATCAACTACTAAAGCAATGGCTGCATTAATCATAGGGATGTTGGCTTTTCCAATTCCCTGTAATACGCCATTGGAAATGTTGGACATTCCGTTCATAATAACTGTAATTACACCAAGCATCATTAAAACGCCTGCGGTACCGTCTGTGGACGGAAATAAAAGTGCAGTAATCGGACCTGCCAGTGCAAAAAGTCCCACACTGCATGGAATAGAAATAAACATACTAAGCCATGTTGCTTTATCAATCTTTTCCTTCGCTGTTTTTAAGTCCCCTCTGGCATACGCCCCGGAAACCTCCGGCATCATAGAAGTCGGCGCTGTACTTGACAGGGTAAGAGGGATGTTAATAATGGTTAAGAAGAAACCACATTCCGCATAAAATCCCTCTACAACGCTTCCCTTTAATCCCTTTAATTCTGATACAGAGGTGTAAATCATGCTGTTGATATAACCGTTTACGTTATACAAAAAAGCGCTTAAAATAATAGGAGCTACAATCATCACAATGATTTTCATAACGTCTTTATAGCTCTCGTCTGCCGATACCTTATCTCTTGCGATTTTTTTCTGAATGGTCTTTTTATTTACCTGATAAACAAACAGCATAAAGATAAGAGCCGTTAAAACACCGGCTCCCGTTCCCAGAGTAGCCCCTGCCGCACTCCAGCTTCGCAGCACGTCCGGCTGTGCATCTGCAAAGTGATGCACCATAAAATTTGCCATTACAAGCGCTACCACTGCTACGGCAATCTGCTCCAAAATCTGCGAAATAGATGTAGGCAGCATGTTTCGATACGCCTGAAAATAGCCTCGGAAAACGCCCAAAATACCGGAAATAAAAATGGTTGGAGCTAGAAACTGAAGCGCCAGTCTTGCATTTGCCATTCCATCCGGCACTAAAATAGGCGCTCCCACAATACAGATGATTGCCACAGCTCCGCCTACAATCACTGCATAGAGCAACGCTCCTTTAAAAATTTTCTGAGCATCCCGATATCTCTTAAAAGCAAGTCTCTCCGCCATGATTTTTGACACGGCCTGAGGAATACTGAAGGATGCAATCATCAGAAGAATAAAATACACATTCTGTGCAAACTGAAAGCAGCCAAAGCTCTCTTTTCCCATGGTGCTTGATAAAGGACTTTTGTAAATCAGCCCGATAATCTTGGAAACCAGCGCCGCAATCATGAGAAAAGAAGCATTTTTTACTAATGTATTATCATTTTTCTTTCCCATTTCTATATCCCCTGTCTGTTTTCTATCTGCCAGTCAATGGGCGCAAGTCCGTTCTGCTCCAAAAACTCATTTGTTTTGCTGAAATGTTTGCATCCGAAAAATCCTCTGTATGCAGATAGCGGACTGGGGTGAGGCGCTTCCAAAATCAAATGCTTCGGATTATTCAACATACTGCGTTTCATCTGCGCCGGTCTTCCCCAGAGCAAAAATACAATCGGTCTGTCCTGTTCATTCAACACACGAATTGCCGCATCTGTAAACTGCTCCCAGCCAATCCCTCTATGGGAGTTTGCCTGATGAGCACGTACTGTTAATACCGTATTTAACATCAGTACACCTTGTCTTGCCCATTTTTCCAGATAACCGTTATCCGGTATATAACATCCGCAGTCATCATGGAGCTCCTGATAAATGTTTACCAGAGACGGAGGGATTTCTACCTCCGGTTTTACGGAAAAGCAAAGCCCATGTGCCTGTCCGTCATTGTGATAGGGGTCCTGTCCTAAAATTACTACTTTTACCTCATCAAGAGGTGTAAAATGAAAAGCATTAAAAATATCATCCGGTGCAGGAAATATCTTTCTTTCCTGATACTCCTGCCCTACTTTTTGAAACAGCTCTTTATAATATTCTTTCTTAAATTCCGGCTTTAAAGCTTCCAGCCATTGTCCTTGTAAAGGCGGCATCTGTACTCCTCCTTTTTCTTTTTATCCGCTTTTTAGTTTAGCAGAATATGTCAAAAAATGCAAACACGTAACCTCTTTTTTCTTCTATTCGGGAGTTTGACAGTTAAATATCGAAAAAAGTACTCACAGGTCGCATAAAACCTGCTTTTTTTATGTTAAATTTTCTGTTTTTATAGCTGTTATTTTATGTTATTGTGTGGTATAATAAGGGATAGGAGGGATGACAGATGAATCTTCATATAACAAAATCAAAAAATGCAGAGTCCTTTTATATCTGTAAATCTTATACAAAAGCAAATGGCAGCACTACTTCAGCTATCGTCCGCAAGCTGGGAACCTTAGATCAACTTTTGCCTGAACATGGTCCTACAAGAGATGATGTCGTTGCATGGGCGAAAAATGAAGTGAAAATAGAGACTGAAAAATATAAAAAAGAAAAAGAAGCTCAGACAGTATTGATACCATTCCATGCGGATAGACCATTAGATTATGACAGGCAGGTCTTCTTCCGTGGTGGCTATCTGTTTCTCCAATCCATTTATTATCAACTACAAATGAATAAAATCTGCCGGAAATTGAAACAGAAATATAAATTCAAGTATGATATCAATGCGATCCTCTCGGATCTGGTTTATGCAAGAATCCTGGAACCTTGCAGCAAACGTTCTTCTTACAAAGTTGCATCTGGATTCTTAGAAAAACCATCCTATGAACTTCATGATATCTACCGGGCATTGGATGTACTTGGTGCGGAATGTGATCTTATTCAGTCTGAAGTTTACAAAAACTCCCACTTCCTTGGAAAAAGAAATGATAAGATCCTTTATTATGACTGCTCGAATTATTACTTTGAAACTGAACAGGAAGATGGAAATAAAAAATACGGGAAAAGTAAAGAACACAGACCAAACCCAATCATCCAAATGGGATTGTTTATGGATGGAGATGGGATTCCCCTTGCTTTTTCTCTTTTTCCGGGAAATGCAAACGAACAGACCTCTCTCAAACCGTTAGAAAAGAAAGTTCTTGGAGATTTTGGTTGTCAGAAATTTATTTATTGCAGCGATGCCGGGCTTGGCTCTGAATCAATCCGGGAATACAATCACATGGGGGAACGGGCTTATATCGTAACCCAGTCCATCAAAAAGCTAAAGAAAGAAGAAAAAGAATGGGCATTAAATTTACAGGGATTTAAAAGAGTCTCAGATGGAGCCCCTGTTGATATCACAGAACTTCCCGAAGATGACAAAGGACTTTATTATAAAGATGAGCCCTACACCACAAAGAAGCTGCATCAACGCCTGGTCATTACCTATTCTCCTAAATATGCCCTTTATCAAAAATCTATTCGAGACAAACAGATTGAACGGGCACAAAAGATGCTGGATTCAGGGAGCACAAAAAAGAACCGAAAAAATCCAAATGATCCAGCACGTTTCATCGGAACGATCGCTGTAACAGAAGAAGGGCGAAGCTGCTGATGTAAAGCAGTATCTAGATGAAACCAAGATTTCTGAAGAAGCCCAGTATGATGGATTTTACGCAGTATGCACAGATCTTTTAGATGACGAAGTTGGTGATATTTTAAAAGTAAGTGAAGGAAGATGGCGGATAGAAGAATGTTTCCGGATTATGAAAACAGATTTTTCTGCAAGACCTGTCTATTTACAGGATGAAAACCGGATCAAAGCACATTTTCTAATTTGTTTTCTTGCGTTGACCATATACCGTTTCCTTGAAAAAAAACTGAATACTAAATATACATGTGAAGAATTATTAGATGTTCTAAAAGAAATGAATTTCGCTGAAATACAGGAGCAGGGATTTGTTCCTTTATACAAGCGCGAAGCAATCACGGACGCTCTTCATAATGTCTGTGGTTTCCGAACGGATTATCAATTTATAACAAAAAGTAAAATGAGAAATATTCAGAAGAAAAGTAAAGGAAAAGAATAAATTACTAAAGTCCGCGACAACGGCAAAAATCGCTGCAGCCCAATAAACACAAGGGATACAGCGATTTTTTATTTACCGAACTGTCAAAGACGGGAGTTTAGCAGAATATGTCAAAAAATGCAAACACGTAACCTCTTTTTTCTTCTATTCTTCCGCATCTGCACAGGATAATTCAAACCAGAATTCCACACCGTTTTCATAATTTTTCACACCGCATTTCTGGTGCATACTGTCCATAATTGCCTTTACAATGGAAAGGCCGATGCCGCTTCCTCCGTATTCTCTGGTTCTGGCTTTATCCACCTTATAAAATTTAATCCATACCTTTTCCAAATCCTCTTTTGGAATAATATCTCCGGTGTTAAAAACAGATACCCTGACTACATTTCCTTCTTTCTGTGCCTTTACTTCAATCTTTTTCTCATAGTCCACATGGTTTAGAGCATTGGAAACATAATTTGTCACTACTTCCTCTACTTTAAATTCATCTCCCCAGACATAAATAGGGGCATCCTGTGAAAAAGTCAGCTCTGCTTCTTTTTGTCCTGCCAAAAGCTGTGCCGACTGAACAACGCCACGGATAACTTCTGTTAAATCAAATCTCTCCATGGAAACCTTATCGTTTCCAAATTCCAGTTGGTTTAATGTCAGCAGTTTTTTTACCATATTGTTCATTTTTCCTGCTTCATCAATAATAACATCACAGTAAAATTCTCTGCTCTCCGCATCATCGTTGATGCACTCCTGCAAGCCTTCTGCATAACCCTGTATTAAAGCAATGGGCGTTTTCAATTCATGGGACACATTGGAAAGAAACTCTTTTCTCATCTCATCTATCTGTTCTTTTTTCTCAATGTCCTTCTGCAATTCATTATTGGCTGTTTTCAGCTCGGAAATGGTATTTTCCAAAGCCTCCGACATCTTATTCAGGTTGTTTCCCAATACGCTGATTTCATCCTGTCCTGCGCTGTGATATTTTGCTTCGAAATTCAGCTTTGCCATTTCCTGGGAAAGAGAACTGAGCTCCTGAAGCGGTCTGGTAATATGTCTTGTCATAAACCAGATAATCACAGAGCTTACTAAAATTGTAAGAACACCGATATATAAAAAGAAAATGTTGGAAATAATCGCACTGTCTTTTAAGCTCTGGGCAGGAGTATTGATTAAAAATGGATTTCCGTTATCCAGATTTCCCACCATGTTTACAGAGTCCATAGTTTCCCTGTCATCTGTTTTCTTTTCTACTACATAATTATCGGTTGTTTCAAGAACACTGTGTTTTCCTCTGGAAAAGTCGTCTAAAAATCCAAACTGAGCCTCTGCATAAAGCTTCTCCGCATCTCGTGCATAAGCATAAATCTGATTGGAGGTTTTATGGTCTACTACGATAATTGAGAGGTTTTTTTCCTCACAAAATTGTAAAAAATCCGTGTCGTATTTCAGATAAGCATAGTTTTCCGTGCTGTTTACCATCTCAAAAGCTTTTTTTAGAGAGTCTGTCTTTTTTGATAAATAAAATTTTTCCAAAAACAGTGTATTAACCAAAAGCATGGCAATCAGAGAGAGACACATAATCCCGATATAGCTGACTGCCACTCGTATTTTTATGGATTTTTTCATTATGACACCTCGAATTTATAGCCCATGCCCCAAATAGTTTTAATATATTCTCCTTTTGCTCCGATTTTGCTTCTCAGCTTTTTCACATGAGTATCAATGGTTCTGGCATCCCCGAAATAATCGTAATTCCACACCGAATTTAAGATTTTTTCCCTTGATAAAGCAATTCCCTGATTTTCCAGAAAATAAGTCAAAAGCTCAAATTCTTTATAGCTTAAATCCATTGTTTTTCCGTCAATAGAAGCTGTATGAGAAGTTTTATTGATTTCAATTCCTCCTGCACTTAAAATATCATCTGAACCAATGGCGCTTGTTCTTCTTAAAATTGCCTCTACTCTCGCAACCAGAATTTTAGGGCTGAAGGGTTTTGAAATATATTCATCAACACCCAGCTCAAATCCCAAAAGCTCATCTCTTTCATCTCCTCTGGCAGTCAGCATAATAATGGGGATTTTGGAGTCTTTTCGAATTTCTCTGCACACGCCCCAGCCATCCAACTTCGGCATCATCACATCCAGAATAATCAGTTGGATGTCCTTGTCTTTATAAAAAATATCCAGCGCCGCTTCTCCGTCACCGGCTTCTAACACTTCATATCCTTGTTTTGTCAGGAAATCGCTTACCAGCTTTCTCATTCTGCTTTCATCGTCTACTACAAGTATCTTACATTTATCCATGAAAATTCCTCCTTTTTTTAAATTGTATCAAATAAATTTGTTAAAAATGTGAACAAGCTTTTCTCTCTGCCAATTCTAACACACCCGCTCTTATCCCACAATATTTTCCCTTATTTTTCCTATTCTTGACACTGCTCTTATGACTGTGATATAGTGGAACAGAAATAAATATCAGCAGAATAAGAAGGGGAGCCGAAAGGCTGAGAGGAAGGAACGCTTCGACCCTTATACCTGATTTGGATTATGCCAACGTAGGAATCTTTTTTCAAGCTTTCTTTGCCCCTTCTTGTTCTAAAAAAGAAGGAGGAAATTCTATGTTTCAATTTTTTGTCAATGCAGAAGGCGGTCTTACCACTGCCGGTTATGCAGTCACCATTGTGGCAGCAATTTTACTCACTGTTGCAGCCATTATTCTCGCCGGAAAGGAATCCACAAGAAAAAAATTAAGTGTCAAACAGTTGGCTTATTGTTCTATGGCCTTAGCTCTTAGCTTTGTGACATCTTATATTAAAATTTTCGAGCTTCCCTTTGGTGGTTCTGTCACAGCTTTCAGTATGCTTTTTATTGTATTGATTGCCTATTGGTACGGACCGAAAACAGGTGTGCTTTTGGGATTTGTTTTCGGAATTTTACAGTTTTTACAGGAACCTTACGTTCTTTCCTTTTTTCAGGTATGCTGCGATTATCTCCTTGCCTTTGCCGCTCTTGGGCTGGCAGGATTTTTCCGCAAACAGAAAAACGGATTGGTCAAAGGCTATCTGGTTGCAGTTGTTGCCAGAGGCGCTTTTCATGTGTTAGGAGGATATTTGTACTGGATGGATTATATGCCTGACAATTTCCCAAAAGAGTTATCTGTTGCATATCCATTCATTTATAATTACAGCTTTTTATTGGCAGAAGCTTTGATTACTGTTATTTTACTCTCTATACCGGCAGTTAAAAAAGCTTTGGCGCAAATTCAGCAAAACGCACTTTCTTAATTTCTGTACATAGATTGTTTCTTGACAATATAATATGCTTACCCGGGCAGCTGGGAGGGCGTGCATATCATCCGCTTGAGTCTTGACAGGAGGATGATGCTTATGAATACATACGAAGAAATGCAGATTTTACTTACATTCGCATTACTTGTAGTTGCAATTCTAAACTTAAAAAATAAGTAAGCCGCCCTGTCCCTGCAAAAGATAGGTGGCTTACTTAGCTAAATACTTTGCCGGGCGGATAGGTGTGCTCTATCTTCCGGCTGTCTTGTTAAGCATATTATATGTCAAGAAAAACAATTTGTCAATTTTTTGTTTCACAGAACACAATTTTCTATAACTAAAAAAACCCAGCAAATACTGAGCTTTTTCTATGGACCTGAGGGGAATTGAACCTATATTGTACATATAATATAGAAGAAACACTTTCGCTCAAAACCCTAAACTCCGCATAAATACTGGGTTTTTAAAATTTTTGTTTCGATAAAAAATTGAACATTTGAACCCAAAATGCAACCTATGCAACACGAAATGCAACACGAAGATGATACAATATAACCTCCCCAGTATATACTGGGGAGGTATTTAAAATATATCTTTTATTGACAAATGTTTATACTCTTTAGAATTCAATAACAAACTTTCTATAAAATCTCGCGTTCTAAGTTTCGTTTTCATTTTTATTCTTCCTAAATTAGAATATACAACTATTCGTATTTTTGTTCTTGAAAATCCCTTGATATTTAGATTGTAATGTGTTATATAATGCACTATTCTAGTAGGATTGTATGATATTTTTTTCTGTGTATATGGATTTATAAAATTGTTTCCTTTTTCAGATACTAAATCATCTTGTTCTTCTACGAAGTTATCTATATATAGTTTTTTTCTAAACAAAACAGGACCAGCGTAAAACACTACTTTTTCTATCAGCATTCCCTCCGCTTTGGAATTAACGATAGTCAATTCAGGCCTATATTCGTTAATGTTACTATGCTGTGTAAAATAAAGTTTTCCTTTTTTTATATAAGGTAACACTGCAACTACTACTGTCAAAATAGTTCCTAGCCCACTAACCCATGTTCCTATCGCACCTATAGCTTGCCAGTCAACACAATTTACGATGTTCATTTTTATAATTCCTCCAAAAGCTTTACTCTGGAAAAATTTTACCATTCCAATTCGTAATTATCAAGCTTAATATAACATCACTTTCTAAAACGAAAGAACCGGGTTTTCTCCCGGCTACACTAATACCCCTCTATCATTTGTCCGAGCCATGCGTCCGTCACTCAAAAATGCGTACAGCTCATTTCCAATCCACAGCATTTCATCTCTTGCCATGTATCCGCCATCTTTTAACCAGTACCAGGCATCTCCCTCTTTGTACCAGTTGTCTTCCAGCATTGCGCCGTCTGACTGCAAATAAAACCAGTTTCCATCTACATATATCCATCCGGTCTGCATTGCTCCCCACTTATCCATGTGGTACCAGTAATCCCCGATTTTATGCCAGCCCTCTGTAAGCATATAGCCGCTGCCGTCAAAATAATACCAAATTCCGTTAATTTTTTCCCAGTCGTTTTTAGTATAGCTGCCATCTGCGTGTCTATACCACCAGCCGGTGCTATCTTGTACCCAGCGGTCTGTTTCTCCATTTACGATAGCTTCATACGGGAAGTTTACCCCCGGACAGTTTGTAGGGTTTACATCCTTATGTTTCTGTACCTTACTAATTCCATATTTGCTTTTTAAAGAGGCAATAAGCTCTTTTCCTGCGTTAATCTGCGCCTGTCCCATGCGTTCTGTCATAAATGCACCCTCGAAGCAGATGCCGATACTGTCGGAATTGCATCCGGTAGCATGTGCTCCTACAGTATTTTCCGGTCTACCCCTCTCGATCGTGCCATCTTTACGGACAAGAAAATGGTAGCCCATGCCAGCCCATCCACGCTCCTTGTGCCAACGGTGGATATCCTGCGCAGAGCATTTCTTGGCATCTGCGTTATGTAAGATAATACGTGTTGTTTTACTTCTTTTGCTCAAAGAGCCGAATTTTAAGTTTGTTTCTACAATATTCATAGTTCTTTCCTCCTTAATCTACAACTTCCCACTCTTCAGAAAACAGCTCAATCATAGTTTCTTTCCACGGAACACGTCCAAATCTACTTTCTACATACAGATACGGAGCTGTCATTTTGCTATTTTCGTCTGGAAATTGTGCACGGATAACCACATCTGGTTTCCAATTTGGTAATCGCATTCCCATCCCACGCTTTACCAGTTTTAAGGCATCCCCAAAACTCATTCTTGCTTTTCCTCCCAAAATTGGTGTGTTTTCAGCGTTGGCAATCATAAATTCGTTGGATGCTATGTTGTCAAAGGTGTATTCCGGTCTTTGGGTATCTAAAAGGCGCATTACATCCCCTTCTTTTGTATGCATAATAATTTCGCCGTTTTCCCACGCCAAAAAACCTGCCCAATTTGGCAGTTTCACTTTATTCCCTGCTTTCATTTCTTTCAGTGCTTCTCTAAAATTCATTCCCATATCGTTTTCCTTTCTGCTGTTGCGCCAGCGCAATAAAAGAGAGGGCTTATTTGCCCTCTACATTCCCTCTATAAAACCTTTTCCAAAGCTCAGATACTTTTTCCCAGCCGTACATTGCCACAAAGGCAACCAATAATCCTGCCAGAATAGCTGCAATAATCATATACCACAGAATTGTCTGCTGCACATACTGCATATAAGCCACAAAGGCTGTTACTGTAAGCGCAATAGACAGTACAAATACTAAAATGTCCGTAGGGATTTTTTTAAGGACGGAAACCCCTTTAAAAACCTGTACTACAATAGATACTGCAAATGCTAAAATGCCAATTACTCCTAATAAAAGCGTCATGTTTGTAATTAAAATTTCCATTATTCTTCTACTTCCTTTCTGTGTACGTTTCTAATATCTAATGTTTTAATTTCTTCATACATCTGTGTTCCCAGCCCATTTCCTCCCATGGTATGGTAAGCTTCGTACATTTCTACAAAGTTCTGGTATGCATAGGTTGGAATATATCCCAGACGCATATACTTATCATGGTACTCGATAAGCTGGACTCTTAACAACATCATAGTTCCTTTGCTGTTAGCATCCCTGTCTTTTTTCTGGTTCTTTAAAATCCATACAATATACCCTAAAACAAAAGGCAATGCGATTGTGTATGTATCAAATAAGATTTTTCCCATTCTATTTCTTCTTTCTTTTTATTTTTTTACATAAAAATAAGACCTGTTAAGGTCTTGCTCTAATCTCCATGTTATTCCTCTTTCTGTCATAATCTGTCGAACGATTTTTCTTGTATTTCCGTATGTACCGGATATACTTATCTCATAAGGCTGGATTACCCTTTTTACTCTTTGCGGCCGTGACGGGGTAATCCGGCTCATTTCTTTTTTATCGTTTTACTTGCATTAAACAAGTAAGGAGTATCCCTACCATGCCTCCGGCAATAAATGTTAATACGTATCCCATTATTTATAATACCTCCTGTGCGTAGACTTCTTCTGCTAATAAAGCAAGTGTTGCATATTCTTCCTCAGAAATTCGGTTCATTGCAAAGTACACGTCCAGCTTTGCTACCGCTTCATCTTTTGTTTTATAAAATTTCTTGTTAATCAGGTTCTCCATCAATTTTACAATTACTGTACTGTTCATTTTTGTACCTCCATGTTATCTAAGATATTGTTAGTGTCTGCTTCTATCATTGCCGCTTGCGTGGAAAGTGGCATTAAAGATAGCAGATTTGCAAGGTTCTGCACCTGTGCAGATACAGCCTGCTCGATTTTTCTGTCTGTATAGTTTTTCGTATCGGCAACGTAGGTAAGCTGCATTTCTGTGTCTTCGGAATTGCTTACAACAGTAGTAGGGTAATTTGTATGCAAGGCATTTAGAGCGGATTGTATCTCCTTTGGAAGTGGCTCCCATGTTTCTTCTGCTGTCTTATATACCAGCTCCACAGGTGTTCCAGCTTCTTTCTGTTGTGCAAGCCACGCTTTAAAGTCATCTACTGTTTGTTTATCGGAAATGAAGTATTTGTTTTGTAAGTTGTTGTGATCAGAATAATACCCATATTTTCCAATTTCATTGAACCATGCATTTGCTACATTTTTAAAATGTGAACATAGACTTTTCCTAAATCCGTTTTCGGATTTAATACTATCAACACAATAGCATCGGAGTGTACTATTCTTAAATGCTAGGTAATGATACCAATTTTCTGTACCATCTAATATCTTTATTTCGCTTTTCCTTACAATCCCCCAAATACCTTCTCTTTTCTCTAGTCTGTCCCGTTTTGTAAGAGGGCGGTCTAGCTGCAAGGTAATTGTCTGTGGCTGTCTGTAAGGTTCGTAATCCGTAGAAACGGTACCACATTCCACTTGCGGATACACTACCATATCTATTGCTTTTCCAATATATTCATTCAGAAGGAAGAAAGTTTTATCGTTGTTCGGATCGTAATAGATTAAATTGCTTGCTTTTACTGTTCCGTATTCTTTAAATGGAATCGTGCATATATTTAACCCAAACATATCTTGTGGTGTACCTTTTAAACGCACTCCTCCGTCTTGTAATACGGTATAATCAACGCCATTATGATGTATTGTTTTCCCGATTTCTTTAATATCTGGATATGGAAAAGGAATTAAGTTCTTCCCAGTAACTTTTACATCAACTTCATACTTCCCAGTATCTTCATTAAGCCGTCCAGCGTTTAAAATCTCTTGCGGATATTCTGGAGATGGGGATGGTTTGCCGCCTGTGTAAGGTTCGTATGGTTTAGGTTCTGAACCAGCATTTAACATTATTCCGCCAACTTTTTCAAGCATTTCTTTTATTTTTTTAAAGTTTGTATTTACTCCTAGCCAAATGTTTCCATCGTTCGGATTTATTGTAACAGAGTTTTTTAACGGTGCAGTCGGATGTGTCAACCATGCTACATTGCCGCCACTATCTAATCCTCTCTTTTCCGAAGTCGCTAAGTAGCAATCCGATTTCGTCTTTTTATTTTTAATCGAAATGGTAACAGTTTCAGAAACAGGAATTTTAAACCACCATATTCCTATACTAGCTAGCGTTTTATCATAATTCGGATTATTTTCATCTAATAACTGTCTGTCATTAAATAAGTTAGCACCTGTCATCTGCACCTGTTCAGATTTTCCATACACGGAAAAATCCTTAAAGAGCGCATTTGCAGAGTCTTTAACATTAAGCAGTGTACCACTTGCGCTTTCCACAATCGCATCTGCTTTATTTTGCCTTAAATCTGCAATTTCTGTCTTATTCTTTGTAATCTGCTCCCTGTCTGCAATAATTTCCTGTGCTGCCTGTTGTACTGCCTGTACCTGTTTCTCTCCCTCTGTTGTAACATTTCCTGTTTGAGTAGTTCCTTCTGTCTGTACCGCCTTAACCGCTTCTGTTTTGGCTGCTTCTATTGCCTGTGTAGCTGTATCCTGTGCAGTTTTAACATTCTCTACCGCAGTAGTTCCAGCGGTCTGTACCCGCTCTGTCTGTGTCTGCCCGGCATTGTTTACATCCGCAAGCGTTTGCTGTGCAGTAAGGGTAAAGTCCTGTGTGGTCTCATCCACACTTTCTTTATTTTTCTGCACCTGTGCACTTAAACTCTCTACCTCTGTTTTTGCTTTTTCCACAGAGGTTCTATCTGCTTCTGTTTCCTGCGCCGCCGTCTGTGCTGCACTGCTTGCTGTTTCGGCAGCCTGTTTATATTCTTCTGCCTGTTCTGCGGATGTTCCTGCCTGCGTAGCTGCTTCCTGTGCATCTTTAGACAGCTTCTCTACTTTCGCCACCTGCTCATCTATCCCGGACACAGACTCTACCAAGCGTTCCACTTCTTTTCTGTCTTCCGCTGTCTTCTTTGCATCCTCAGAAGCCTTGTCGGAGTAATGCTTTGCATTGTCCTCGGCACGTTCCGGCAGGTCTTCCCTGCCGTGGGCATAGCCTTCCGCTTGTCTTTGTGCTTCTTCTGCTTTTTCTGCGGATTTTCTTACTTCCAAAACAGCCTCGTGGAAGGCATCTGGATTATCTCCACCTCCGGGAATTTCCGGCTTTGACCTTGCCTTAACATGTATCGTAACCTTATATTCCGTGCTGCCGCTGTCTGCATCTGTAAGATATACCCAGACGTGAATTTTGTAAGTTCCCGTAGCCCCTTCATTTTCCAGCATACTGTCCGGAATAATTACATCCGTAACTCCATCTTTTGTGGTTCCAATGCGAGTAACGGCTTCTCCAGCTGTATCCTGCAAGGAAAAATGGATTTCTACCATCTTTGGTAATTTTAACCCCTCTATGCGGAGTACCTGTCCGTAATCCCACTGGCAAACATCAAAGACATCTGTTTTTCTTTCGTCTGTAAATTTTGCTGTTACAATCTTCATTTTTTGTCTCCTTATAATTTCAAAAGCCAGCTCTCTACTTTGGGAGTAAGCACCTCGTATCCCTTAATATTTGGATGTGTTCCATCTCCGTTCGGATGGTCTGTGGTTTTGTAAGAGAGGTTGCTCTTTACTTCTGCAAGCGCATAATTTAATGCACTTAAATTATACAAATCCAAATATGGCACACTCCACTTTTTACAGATTTCCTTTGCTTTATCCATGTAATTTCCCAGAGAAGGAGCAGAAGGGATTTTGTGTGTGGTTAAAAATCCAATCCTCTTTCCAATCCACTGTGTCTGTGCTTTCTTAAATATACTTTCTAATGCTCCGCAAAATGTCCCTTCGTTCAAGGACGCTGCATATCCGGAGCTTATCTCTCCCAAAGACACTTTAGAGGACAGCCACGTATCATTCACGCCGCCCTGAATAATAATATAGTCCGTATCAGGATACTGTGTTATAGCATTATTTATCTGTTCTACGACGCAAGGCGTCGGCTCTCCCTCGTAGTGTCCGATTGTAGCTCCTCCGGATGCTAAATTTTTAAACACTGCTTTTGGATATTTCTTCTGCAGCATCTCCACATATCCGTTTCGCTGCCCGTAGTTCGGTAGCCCCTGTTCCTGTACAAACCCTGCTGTAATACTGTCCCCTACGAATACAATGGTCTTGCCATCTAAAGTTGTCTCTGTAGTTGGTGGTACTGGGGTAACACTGCCACCGCCAGCAATATGCCGGATAAACGCTGCAAGATTTTCTGAATAGGTAAACTCTTTCGTTCTTATTTTTGTTGTTGTTGGTGGTACATAGTGGTCTGGCAAAGGATTGTTAATCGTAACCATAAATTTGTTAAAATCTTTTGTAGGTCCAAAGGTGGAGCAGGCAACTTTAATATACTTTGCATTCTGGTATTTTGGTTCATTTTTTAAAGTTTCTTCTGGCAGTTTCCATTCGTCCCAGCCAGGATTTTCAAAATTATTTCCGCTTATCAAATTGACTTGTGACAAGATTGGCTGCTGTTCTGCATCTAAAAGCAAAATCCATGTGCTAAACCATTCCACGTCTTTACTCTTGCGGATAATGTCTGTTACCTTATACGGCAGCGTAATCGTCTTGTACCCGTCGTTTTTTTGCAATACTCCTGTATTTACATCGTAGTAGCCGTTTTCTGCTTTATTTACATCAAACAGGTTTACGGACTCCTGCGGTGGCTCTGGGACTTCCCCTTCTGTAAAGGTTCCCAGATAATTTTCTAAGGTGTTATTAACCTGTCCTATTTCGTTAAAAGGGTTTTTCCCCTGTTTCACCCATTCCGGCACTGTGGGGTCACTCTCTTTAAATGTAATAGGATGCTTTTTAAAGTAATCTTCCACAGCCGTCTGTATCTGTTCTGGGGTAATAGCTGTTGCCCCTTCCAATCTCTTTAAAATCTGCTCAATTATATCTGGATACTGCTGCACAATCTGTTGTGTGGTTTCTTTCCCTTCCAGCACCGGCAGGCTTGCCAAAGTGGTGTTAAATTCCTTTTCCACCACACCCTCTGCGCTACTGATTTTTGCACAGACAATAAAGCATACGTCTCCTTTGTATTCCAGTGCATTTCTTCCAACTAGCCAGCTAAAAGTAACAGTGCCGCCTTCCACCTGCTTATCTGTTACCGCATAAGCGTCTCCTTCGCCATTTGCATTAACGTAATTGATGCGGATATCTGCCTTTGCAAAATCCATCTCTCCGTATTGCTTTTGGATTTTAAAATACAGGCGTTTAACGTCTGCATCCGACTCAACACCGAGGTTTTCAATCCTGCTAGGGATGCTTATTTTTCTTGTTTCTGCGTCTATTGTAAGATAGTCTCTAAAAATCGTTTTTTCCATGCTGCCCTCCTAGTGTAATGTATTGTTGATATTTAACTAAATATTTATAGCTATTATAGCTGCTTCATGTTAAAATAAAAGAAAACGGCGGTGATTTATATGGCAAGACCAAGAAAATATGTCATTAAACTTACAGATGATGAATTGAAGACATTAAAATCTATAATTCGCAAAAGTAATACATCTAAAACTATTCGAAGCAGATGCCAGATTATTATTGATTTGGATGAGGCTCATGGGAAAGTATTAACCCATGAGCAATCCGCAAGATCAAATGGTGTTTGCCTGACAACTGTAACGAATACAGTGACCAAATATTTTTCCGGTGGCATTGAAGCGGTTACCGAGTTCAAAAGAAATATCAATTCCGACAATGCAAGGCGTATCCTTGATGGACGTGCAGAAGCACGTATTATTGAACTTGCCTGCGGTCCTGTTCCAGAAGGTCATTCCAGATGGACTTTGCGTCTGCTGGAAAAAGAAGCCAAAGTAGTGCTTGATACACCGGTTAGCAAAGATGCTATCCGTAGAGCCTTAAAAAAAACAAACTTCGACCTCACAAAAATGAATACTGGTGCATTCCCTCAAGAGAGGACGCAGAATTTATAGCTTGTATGGAGGATGTTCTCGATGTATACGAACTTCCATATAACCCACAACGCCCCGTTGTTTGTATGGACGAAAAACCATATCAGTTACTTGGCGAGGCAAGATCCCCACTTCCTATGCGCCCCGGCAATGACCAGAAAGTAGATTCTGAGTATGTCAGAAATGGTACATGCAGCATTTTTGCATTCGTAGAACCGCTTGGTGGAGCTCATCATGTAAGTGTTCGGGAACATCGGACTGCAATTGACTGGGCAGAAGAAATCAAATATCTTGCCGATGTCATGTATCCAGATGTAGAAAAAATAATTCTTGTAATGGATAATCTTAATACACATAAACCAGCATCATTGTACAAACGTTACCCTGCTGATGAAGCCAGAAGAATCATGAAACGGTTGGAGATTCACTACACACCAAAACATGGCAGCTGGCTTGATATTGCAGAAATCGAACTTAACGTCATGACCAGACAATGTTTGAACAGAAGGATTGATAATATTTCAAATCTTCGTAAGGAATTATCAGCATGGGAAGTTGAACGAAATACCGTAGCCGCAAAGGTAAACTGGCAATTTCGAACGGAGGATGCAAGAATTAAATTGAATTCCTTGTATCCGACATTTACTACTGCATCTGAATAAGATGCAGTAGTAATGTTAAATATCAACGATACAGCACACTAGGATAATTTAATAATATTTAAATATTCCTCTCCTTGGCTCCATACGTCTGTAAGGCTACTGTCTACGGAGAGATAAGCTTTTAATTTCGCCCCAGTAGGAAGGTAGTTGTAAGTAACATAATTCAAAGTGTCGTAGTAAGTTCCATCCGGCAAAAAATGGTGGTCTCCTCCCAAATCTACCTCATCTTTTGTCACTTTTGACCATACAGTACCACTTCCGAGATATGTCTTTTTCTGTATACTTGCCTGTAACGCAATTAAGTACACACCGCTTGTTTTTACCTCAATGTACCCGTCTCTGCCACGGACTCCCTTGTAATATTCTGTTTCTCCTTCAAAACCATTGTAGTTTCCGGCTGGTTGCCATTCGCCAGTCATTAACCACTCTCTTCCATATCCGCCTAACGTGGTGGATACGCATTTGGCGTCAACTTGCTTTTTGAGTTCTGCCCCCATAATAGCATCTAAGACATATCCCTCTTTCACTTCTGTAAGAGTCTTAACTGGGTCTGCAAAGGTATGTTTCTTAAATTCCTTAACCTCCACCAGCATATCAATTCCTTCTATGGCTGTGCCGTTTAAGCGTACTCTGCAAAACGGCTTTTCGGAATAGATTGTTCCGGTACGGATATCCACATCATTTACAGCTGGGTCTTTCGGCGCTGTGCTGCTGGGAGTACCGGGCAGCACTTTAAGCGCTACGCTTTCCACACCGCTTTCATTCTCTTTTTTATATTCTACAACAACAATGTCATGCCGCTTCATGCCCTGCGTCCCAGAGGCTAGATTTACAGCCTCATTTTTTCCGTAGCCGATATAAACTTCTCTTCCATCAAATACCGCTACCCCGTCTTTTACAGTAATCCGGTTTGCTGTCTGGATTTCTACCGCCATTTTACTTCCAACGGGCAAAATAGCAGCATTTCCATAAATGCCACGGTTAAAATCTGCCATCTGCTCCGCTGTAACATGGTTTTCCCCTTGGAAACCTGTTACTAATTCCATTTAATCCTCTCCTTCCACTTTGTATTCCACAGAGATTTCACCCTCATGCATTCTTACAATTTTTCCTGTAATGGGTTTTTGTAAGTAAAATCCGGTATCGTAATCCCTGCCGGCTATGGTATCTCCTATCTGTGCTTCTAAATCCTGTACATCCATTTCCATTTCCCGATAGTCCATAAGCTCTTTTAAGCGTTCTTTTCCACCTTTAATAAGTTCCTCTACACTTTCTACATTGTTGTAGTCGTAGACGGCTGTACGCTCTTTTAAACCGGTATAATAAGGCTTATCCTGTGCGATGCTTCCGTCTTCCTGCACATAAAGGTGTACTACTTGCCTGTCTTTTAAATCTCCCTTTCCAAGGCAGATTAGGTGGTTAATCCCACGTTTATAATCCTTAAAATGTACAGCCACCTGTGAGTCCTGAGAATACTCGATTTCTGCGGATAAATTGCTTTTAGGAACAGCAGAAAGGACAACAAAAAAAGGCTCGTTTGAACCGCCCTGTTTAATCTCTATATTCAGTCTTGCGCCTTTTGCATCCAAAAGCTTTGTAAATCCGGTAAGAGCATCGGTGTAACGGTCAAAGCTGCCGTTTAAGGTAATTCCACTGGGTGTTTCTGGTATCGTAAACATCCCGTCAAAGGCATTGCTTAATACCTCCTTTAAAATCGCATGTGCGTCTCCGTTTACGGTTAGATAATCCTGTCCGTCTGGAGGGCAGATGATAAACTGTTTCAAAAATCCACGGAAAGTGTTTCCTCTCCATGTTTCTTCCTCTCCATTTGTCCAAGAGTCTTTTTCTTCCAGCAGAACACCGTATTCTGTTCCAGGACAAATAAGGTACATTCCATAATCCAGATGTCCTTTATCCGCTATAATCTCAGCATCGTTTGTGTCTCCGATATCTAAATCTACGGATATATACTCCGGTAGCAAACCTAATTCCATTTTTTCTGCATTGCACACTATAAACTCCATTTTGGTTCGCTCCTTTCATCAAACAACGTAATATCCACCCCGAATCCACCAGACCATTGAAATGTATTCATTCCGGGCGGTATCTTTTTAAATACAGAATAGTGCTTGTCTCTAGCATTGTAGAGATTTGTTATTTCCCCTAATCTGCCTATCTTCTGCACTGTATGTGTCAAACTATCTATCACCAGCCGTTCCCCTTCGTATATAGTTGTTTCCACCCGGTAAGGGTGTCCGGCTATGGCAATCTGTGGGTTTTCTACAAATCCATAAATAGCAAGAATAAAGTTGCTATCTGCAAACGATGGATTATATAAAATCTCATCTCCTTTTGCCCGGAAGAAATCAAATTGGAATTCCGGGAACATAACTCCTTCTGTTAAAATGCTGTCACCGCCGGAAATGGGGTTCTCCGGCAGATACTGGTATGGTGTTTCTTTAATCCAGAAAGGATAATCTGTAATTAAGGTGTATTCATAAGAGCGTATCACTCCATTACCCCTCTTACTTTTCTTACAGGATTTAATAAAACAGCGCATATAATAGTCGTTAATATAGATTTTTCCTGCAACATCATTATAGATATCTTTTTCAAAGACTTCATTTAATTTATTGCACAATTCCTGTGTTGCTTCTTTAGAATTGCTTATAATATCTATATTTAAGTCTCTTTCTGTAATTTCTTTTGTAAAACAAGCAATTTTCCCATTGCGTTCCACTTCCACACTGTCGTAATCTGTTAAGTCTGACATAAGGACCTTGTATGGCTCTTTATTTAAAATAACTTCCGCGCCTTCGCTATTCACATATCTTATTATCATGCCAATACAATCCCTCCATCTCTTAAACCTCTTCTTAATTCTCTATTATTCAGAGTAATTGGCTTTTTGTTTGCTTTGTTTAAAGCTCTAAGCATAGCAGACTCTACTTTTTCATAATTCGTAGTTTCCCCAGTATAATTATTAGTCACGCTTTTTACAATTTGACTTGCAGTAGGAGCACTACCTGCTCTAAAGATATTGTCTGCTTCGGCTTGTAGTTTACCTATTGTGGTTTCAATTCCTTTCTGCATATCGGCATCAGGGATATTCTTTTCAAATCCAATTCCCATACCGAGAGCCATCATTTTACCGACCTGGTCTCTCATAACACGAGAAGGAGAATGAATACCAAGGGCTTTTTTAATACCTCCAAGCACAGAATTAGCAAATCCCATTACTTTGTCAGTAATCCATCCAGTCATATTTGAAATGCCATTCCAGAGTCCACTTACAATATCTTTTCCTATACTTACCACTTTTCCAGGTATAGATTTAATTGCGCTTAATACAGCATTTCCTACGGCAATAGCGGCATTTTTAGCGGTACCTATCATAGAACGAATTGCATTGCCAAAACCACTTATAGCAGTTTTACCGATATTAGAAAGTGTGGACGGAAGATTTACTATTGCATTTTTCACTGCGTCATAAACACTTTTTCCTGCGTTTTTAACAGCGCCAATCATGCTGCTTATTCCGTTCTTAAAAAACGTGATAATGTTCTTACCCAACGATAACCAGTTAAATGCCATAATAACATCTACAATAGCACTCACAATCTTAGGCGCATTGGCAATTAAATCAGGAATTGCACTTATAATACCTTTGATAAGTTCCCATAACAATTCAAAACCTTTTGCTAAAATCGTAGGAAAATTATCATTTATCACATTAGCAAAAGTGGAAATAATCTCTGGTACTTTGGCAATCAAAATCGGAATTGCTTCTACAAATCCTTGCACTATCTGTCCCAGCAGTTCAAATCCCTTTTGTATCATTACCGGAGCTGCTTCTGCTAATTTATTTCCGATACCCTGTATAAAATCTAAAATTTTAGGAAGTGCCTCTGGAATTGCTTCTACAAATCCTGTAATTAAATTGTTTAATAACTCATATCCTTTTTGTAATAATACAGGCGCTTGCGCTGTTATCTGCTCATATAATTGTGTTACCAGTGTAATTGCAAACGTTCCGATAGATGGCAAGAGCTGCATCATACCAGAAAGAATAGAGCTTATAATTTGTCCGCCAGCAGATAAAAATTGAGGTATATTTGCAGTTATGTTGTCTATAAAAGTTGTAATTACTCCCACTGCCGTTGTTATTGCAGTAGGAATTTTTTGACTAATACCCAATAAAAGATTAGATAAAATTTGCCCACCAGCCTGTATTAAGCCATCTACACCTTCTGTCTGAAATGCCGTAGTAAGCTGTTCCAGAGCGTTTATAGCAGACGGCAATAACTCCTTAGCCATTGACTCAGAAATAGGTTTCACAACCTCTCCAAGAAGCTGCTGTGCATTATCTTTTAATGTGGAAATCAAACCATTAACGGTTTGACTCTGCTTCTCCATGGATTGAAAGTATTTTCCGCCTTCCGAAGTCGCACGCTCCATAGATGCCGTAATTTCATCTACGGAAAGAGTTCCTTCACTAATTCTCTTATACAGGCTCGCCATACTCTCTCCAGTAGACTCGCTAATCTCTTGCAAGGGGTTAAACCCTGCTTCAATCATTTGCTTTACGTCTTCCAGAGAGACTTTTCCGGCAGAACTCATTTGCCCATAAGCTGTTGCAATGCGAGACATTTTGTCCGCCGAACCTTGGGAAATATCCCCTAACATCATCATCTTATCCATGGCATCATCTGCTGTGAAGCCATAGTTCATAAGAAGCTGCGTAGTATCTGCCAGCTCCGGCAATTCAAACGGTGTTTCTGCTCCTACCTTTTTAAGTCTTTCTATAACCTCCGCTGCTTTATCCGCAGAACCCGTCATAACTTCAAAAGAAGTCTGGTATTGCTCGATGGAGGCATTGTATTTAACCCCTGCTGCAACTCCAACCCCCATAGCAGCCGTAACGCCAGCAACAGCACCAGCCAGCACTGACATACCTTTCGATGCAATGCTGCCTAAATTCTTTAATCCTTTATTAAATCCATTCTCATTTATGGACGTATCAAACTTTAAAGAGCCATCATAACCCATACTATCCCTTCCTTTCTTGGATAGCACAGGCTCTGCGGCTCAATTTAAAGTGCTTTTATCTCTATTTCTTTTTTACAAGTTTTGCATTTTATAAAAATTCCACCACTTAAATTAGCTGTGTTGTCGTACACACATAATTTTGTTCCACACAAAGGGCATTTGTACCATTGTCTTTTATATGGCGGATATTTTATTTTTTTCAATTCACACCACCTTTTTACATAAACGCATTACCAATATCATATTCTGTAAGCTCACTCTCAGGTAGTTTAATAGACCTCTGGATTTTTTCTATCCGCTTTCTTTCATCTTTATCCTTAATCGTAGATAAATCAATGGAGCGATACATAATCCTCTGCTTAATCTCTGTTTTCTCCGACAATCCATCAAATAGTTGTCTGAACTTCCACCAGTGCAAATATCTTATCTCAGATACATCTATTCCATAATCCTGCCAAAATCCAGATAGAATATAAGGATAATCCAGAGCAAAGGAAAAAAGCGGTTTTGGTTCTTCTACATCTGTATCTTCTCCTTCTCCGCTTTCTTCGGTATGCACATCATTTAGTTCTTGCATGGATACAAAATCAGTCAATCTTGATATTGCTTCATCCATATTTTTCGGTTCTTTCAAAAAATACTGTCGAAGAAAAAGCATTTTCTCATATCCGTTTACTTCTTCATCATTAAGCATATCCAGCAACTTTATGTATTCCCTAAAGTCTGTAATTATCGGCACAAACTCATCTTCTACAGTTAAGACTGTTGGATAGTCTTCGTAAAATAAATTCATGGTATCACTTCTTTACTTTGTACTTTGCAAATCGGCTGCTGCGTTTTTTATTTATTTCATTTACCTGTTTTTGGCAATAAGAAATAAAAGAGTCATAGCACTCATCACAAAGTCCTGTGTTCATTTTCCCTTCAAAAAGTCTCTGTGCCGTACCTTCTCCAAACAGTTCATCAAACAATTCCCAAAACATTTTACAATAAGATTTTGAAATTTCCGACAGCTTACCTGTTTTAACAAGCTTTTTTTCCTTTTCTTCTAAATGCTGGAAGGCATTCTCATAGCGCTCCTGAAACTCAACATCTTCCATGTCAATTTCCAACTCGACATTATTCCATTTCCATAAACTCATATTCTCTCTCCTTTATGACGGAATTTCTCCTTCTACGAAAGTGATTGTCTGCCAGTTGTCCTCACTTGTTGCATATCCTTTCACAATTTCAGATGCAGATTTAAAAGTTCCGGAATAGATTAAGGCATCCGTTCCGTCTCCATCAGACTCTGGAATTACTGCATACGTTCTTTTCACTGCAAGGCATCTCTTACTATCATCTTCTGTAAATAAATCCACGGTCACGATATCAACATGTGTATCATTCCCTAAAAGCTCTCCATCGTGAATTTTAGACAGCTTGTCATGTACAGGTGTATTTGTATACCTGTCATAAGAAAACTCGATAGAAGGTGCGTATCCAACCACGTCAGATGTTTCTGCATCTTCATCTACATACTGCCTGTTATATTCTTTTGGATTTTTACTATTTGTTATCGTTGTAAATCTTTTCATTCTTTCGAATTTTTCTGGTCCTTCCGGTGCTGCTGTATTCATAAAAGCAACACGTTTAGACCGCTGTACAATTTTCGGTGCTTTTGAAACTGCCATTTTATACCTCCTGTGCATAAATTAAGCGGCACTCAATGCGGTATCTGGCTTTATCACCATCTACATCATATAAGTATCCGCTGTTTAAGGTTTCTAATTTAATTGGTATTTTTCCTTCACTCAAGATAGGAAAATTTTCATTCATATTCTGCTCTTCCAGCCATTCATCAAACATCTGGAAAAATCCACTATTTTCTATATTAATTCTCACATCGGTGTCATATTCTTCACGGCTTGTAAAAGCAAATTGGAACTGTTTTTTCGCCCCTCCATCTATGTACTTTTGCAAAATTGGATCACACGGCAAAATATCTATGGAATACTCCATTTCCGTTCCCAGATAATCTACATTCACTCTCCAATCTTCCAAAAACGGACAGGTAATAATAAAATTTCGTATACTATCAATGAGACTTAACAAAATTAGCAGCTCCTTTCAAAATTGAGTCTTTGTGTCTGTTTTTCATCCGTTCAAACCACTGCGATTTTTCTTTATGTTCGTAATATTGTTTCCTTGCATAAGGTGCTATCTGATTAATCTCTCCACTGCCTATTACAGTTCCAAGAGTAGCGGATTTAATCAGCATACCAGTTCTCCTGGGAGTTTCAGGAGCCATGCGCCTTATACACTCAGAATCTACAAATTCCTGTGCATCAGCAAAACCTTTTTCTTTATCCGGTTTAAATCCAGGGTTCCAGTCCAGCCTTGCTATCGTTCTTCCTTTTAAGTTACCTTTTGCAACCTTATAGGTAGATATTGTTCCTCTTGGTGTTTCAATCTTGAATTGCTTCTTACCTTTTGCCATTACACACCAACCACCTTTATATGGGGATTATCTCCAAAAGCATTGTAATTCACAGATGTTACACGCATCTTTTCCTTATCTTCCAAATCCTTTACCGTTTCCATTGTAATATTGCAATTACCTTTTACAAGGTAATCATCTTTTTTCACGGAAATTTTAGTATTTGGTATGCGGATTGTATAAATATCCGCATTTACCCTTCCTTCCGGTGTAAGTGTGGATTTTTCTTCCTTAAACCACCATGCTGCCGGAACATAAGTTTTCATCCACTCATCAAGTCTGCAAGCTTTATCATATTTCCGACTATAAATAGTTACATCTGTATTCGTAAGCACTCTCACACCCCCAAATACAAAAGTCCCGTATTTGCAAGATAGTTCTGTGCTATCCGATATAATTTCTTCTGCAGCATAACATTTTTATCTTCACCATCCTGCTGCTCTGTAACATAAGAGACAGAGTAGCCATCGGTACTCTCCGATTTCTTTTCTGCCCCTTCATTTTTATACATCGTCAAATAAATAGTCTCGCACATCTCACAAATACAGTCTTGCACTTTTTCTGTATTTTCAGTATCCTCTTTTACTCTGTTATGAGTAAATTGTTCTAAATAAGTCTTTGCAAGCTTTGAAATCCTTTTAAATTTTTCTTCTGGAATTTCCTCGCCTCCAAATTCAGACATATAATACTCATATTTTACTTCCATAGGCTGCTCCTACTTTGTACTTTTTGCCTTTTTAGGTTTCCCGCTGTCAATCAAGGCAGTATCATCAACGGGGCTTACTCCCCCGCCTTTAAAATAGAAAACGGACATCTATTGTTCTTATCCGTTTTTAAAGAGTTAATAGGGTTCGGAATTTCCCAGCCTAAGCGCATTACAGCTCTTAATGCAACCATATCCTGCTGCATAAGATTATATGCGATGGAACCATCTGTGTTCTGCACAACACCTTCTGTGAACAGTTTAAAGGTAATATCCTGTCTCATGGAATATACAAGCTGTTTAAAATCACCGGAAATCATAAGTGCTTTTGCTTTATCAAATGCCCCATTGTTAGGGAAATTCATTGCCGAACCATCTAAGGAATAGGTTGTACCATTCTGCATATCTGATTTAAACAACGGATTTCCTGTGGTGTCTTTTAATCCTCTTAATTTTGCACGCATAGAGATGTCAGCCATGTGTCCTGTAACAAAGTATCCAGACTCTTCTACTTTTGCAATAACACCATCTTCTCCCATGATTTTATCGTACAGGTTGTCAGATGTCCCAAAATTTACTACACTTCCTGCTTTGGTTGCAGTTGAAACCAATCCATCCCTCCAAGAGTCTGGTTTGTTTACATCAAAAAGGATTGCTCCATCAATAACCTTTCCAAAGGCTTCTTCAATACGTGGACGGACTTCAGACCAGATATCGTATTCTGAGTCATCAAGCACAGCTTCAGGAATTGGTACAATAACCGCAATTTCCTCTGCCGTAATAATCTTTTTATCCCATGCCATTTTTGTAGTTTTCTTCTGTCCGGTATCCCCATTTACGAAGTATGCTAATGGCAGCATATCAAGTACCGGCATACGATAAGTTCTGCTGGACATATTCGGTAATCTGCGTCCCTGTGACAGTACTGCCGACTGTGCTACCACTCCCTGAATAATCTCCCTTGCTCTTTCTTCTGGGATTAACGTATCTGCACCGGTTCTGTCAATAAGCTGTGCATCATTGTCAAATAATCTCAAGTTCATTTTTCTTTTATTCATTACTTACCTCCCTGCTGCCCTTCTAATGGCAGCGTTAATAAAGTCATTACTGTTTTCTTTACCTCCTACTCCTCCGGACTGAGCACCTGTACTCACTCTGTAAGTGCCGGAAGATTTTTCCGCAAATTTAGGATTTTCTTTCAAAAACTTATCTGCTGCTTTTTTAAAATCTGTTTTATCATCTACCAGCTTGGAAACTTTGAACATCACATAGTCTAAATCATCCGCCTTAACACCTTTAGAAGTCAGCATCTTTTCATTTTTCATCTGTGCTATTTCCTTCAGTGCATCATCTCTTTCCTGCTGTAACTGCTCTGTTTTCGGCTGATTTGCCGCACGCTGTGTTTTAAAATCAGAAATAGCCTGAGTAACCTCTGCCTCTGTCATTCCCTGACTACGAAAGAAATTAGCCAGTGCTGTTCTTTCTGACCTTTCTACCCTGGCATTTGCAATCTCCTCCAACTGCTCATAAGTATATGTTCCGGTTCCATGTGCCCCGGCAGCACTCCCAGCGGAACTCTGGCCGCTGCTTCCGGTCCCGGCATTTCCTCCCTGCCTACTTGCAGAGCCAGCTCCTGCGCCGTCTTCAAAAAGCTGTAAATTCATTTTATATCTCATTCTTTTTACCTCCGTTTTGCCTCGACAGGCTCCCGAGCTTTTTACGTCTTCACGTTTTGGACATAAAAATAAGACGCTTCACCCCGCATCTCAAAGGGAGATGATGGACCACCGCCTTCCTATTCTCTGACAATCTGCATACAATCCGGATACTGGACTGCAATATCCTCAAAAGCAATCACCATAGCCTGAAATAGAGCATCACCACAATGCTCTTCTGACACATTCCGCATTTCCAGATGACCGTCACTGACTGTTACATTTGCCCACCCGCGCTCTTCCGCAAAGTTCGCTACCATCTGGCTGATAGCAGAAATTCCATTGCATACAACAGGATTTCCTGCATGTCCGTCAATGATAATACCATCTTCCATATACTTAATTTTTGTCATGATATTTCTACCTCGGTTCAATTTTATTGCATTTCACACATCTCTTTACATAACTCTTACTTTCTTTGTCATAATGTTTTCTGTATTTATGCTTACAAAATCTTTGTTTTAACCATTTCAACATTCCAAACCTCCTAAAAAGGGTATAAAAATACCACTCACTCCGAAGAATGAATGGTATCTATACAACAGCTTTCATAGCCTTGTCATATTCAATCTTTAATTTTCGTTTGAAATCCTCAATTTCTTCCGGCTTCATACCGGGTTCTGCGGAAGCACAAATATCTGGGGTTTCATCTGCAAGAATTTCCGTTGCCCTTGGCTGTTCGTTGTGCATTTCATCATAATCATCTACCAAAGCATCTTCCAAAATAATTGAAAACTCATAAATATCTTTTGGTGTATCTTCCAAAAATTCTTTAATATAATTCATTATCTTTTCAAACACTTTCCCACTCCTCCTTTGGCTTTTTTCGTCTTATGATGGAAACTATATCATCCGTATTCTTATTTTTTGCTACTACCAACTGACATTTCTCATTAAAGAAAATCAATTTGTTTTCTCCTTCTAAATATTTATGTTTTCCCTTCACTATTGCCAAAACGTCGGTTTCTTCTATGCTTGGATAACCCGGCTTATTTAATCTTGGCAGTCGACTCAATGCGTGAACAGATAAATATATACCTTCTTTTTCAAATCTTGCATAAGCTTCTTTTGACTTCTGTTTAAATTCAGAAGACCAGTCCTTTTTATCAATCTCAGAATATGTATCTACTTTTTTCTTCAGAACACTAAGTTTCTTAGGCTCATTATACTTCATCTGCCGGAACTTCTCAAGGCTTCCAATATCATCTCCTAAGATATTTTTATAATGCTTATACTGGCTACTGTCTCTACCTGCATTTCTAAGCATTTCAGGAGTATATTTCCTATTCTGCTCCTTTGTATTGGTTGCCAGCCTTCCATTCATATCCATGTAAATTCTTTCACGCTGCTGCTTTACTCCCATCTTGTTACAAAATGTAGCATACTCATACAGCTGAGCTTGATATCTTGCCTTTTCTATCGTTATTTCATCTGCATCTACCCCTCCACTCTTTAGTCTGGCTATCTTAGACCGCTGTGCCCGCATTGCTGTCTCCATCTGCCGCTGCTTCTGGGTTATGCCGTATGTATCCAGTTCTTTTCCTTTCCAGTATCGTGTTCGGCTCTCCAATTCGTTTTGCTCATCCAGCCATTCATCACTCCATTGTCTTTCCGATGCACCAACAACAAAGGGATAAAAGTCATGGTAACAGTTTGCTCCCTGCAGACCGGTCACAGTCCCAAGTCCACACACGCTAACAAGTTCTTCATAGCTATAAACCCGCCCCTGCCATACTCTGTGTGTTGGTCTTGCCCTTGCATGCCAATCTACTTCAAAATGATTTGTTCCCAGTTTCTTTGCATTATAAAGATTAAGATGTCCTGTAATCTGCGAAACGCCTGTTAAAACGCTTCTGCGAACTGCTACCGGAACTCTATTGGTATGCCCTGTTGCATAATCTACCGTTCTAAGCCCGCTGTTTGTCATTTGGGTTACAACCCGTCTTATTACCGTATTATAATCAAATGTACCGCTTATGAGATCCATAATGGCTGCATCTACATACTTTTGATAGTATTCCGAAAAAGGAGTAAAAACTCTTTTATTTCCCATTAAAACAGAATAACCATAAGACTGTGTAAGGTTCTTTAAAGCATCTTGTGTCTGCTTGCTTACTGCTGCTGATATCTGTTTCAGCTGTTCATTTTCTTCTGCCGGAATAAATTCCTGATTAACCTGCTCATAAATGCTCTTATCCCTTACATACTGCCATTCTGCTATATCATCATAGAGTTTAAACATTTCCGGATAAGTAGCGTTTAGGGCTTCTTTCAAGATACGTTCCACTTCTTCTGTGGATTTTCCCATTTCCACCAGCCTGTTAATCTGATAATCAGCAGTAGAAGTGATTTTTCCAGCTTTTTTTATTCTTCTGACAATATCCTCAATGATACGATTTTCTGCTTCCAGCCATATATGCTCCATTCTCAGGGACATTTTGTCTGTATCAGGCTTTTTCATGTTATCACTCCATTACTCCGTTTACTTCCGGAAGCTTTTTCTCCGCTTCTTCCTCCGTTTCTCCATACCATTTTGCTCTATACTCTGCCAACGACATAACGCCCATGCTAACATCCTGCCTGTCACTCTGTCTTTCTGCCTGTTTATCCTCAATAATAGAGTCATCAAAATCCACTACTATCTCCGTTTCAGGGTTGACAGAAACTCCTATCACCTTTCCAAGCCTAGCAATAATCCGGATGAGTTCTTTTAACACAGGTTCTAAAATTAATTCGTGCTTATTGATACTCCTGAACATATCACTATTCTCAGATATAACCTGAGTTGCTGTTTGGATACTTCCATTTTCAAAGCGATAATGGTTTTGACCAAAGCCACATTTCATAGAAAGCATATTCAAACTGTCATTGATGCCTTTTTCATGCTGCTCTGCTCTAATTTCCATATCTACGCTTTCTATTGGCTTTCCTCCGTCTTTCAGAAAACCTTCCGGAAGCTGATAAAAAATCACATCATCTGGGTCAAATACCGGATTTCCATATAAATCCATCCCCAGCATTTCAGGAGCTACAAATATCCTTTTCTTCCCAAGTGTGAACTCATTTATGTAAGAGTCATAAATAGAGTCAATGCCTTGCAGTACATCAAGGCTATTCGCAAAAATAGCAACTCCCATAGGATTATCACTATTCCAGTTATTGACGATATTTAATCGGTCTATCACAAACTGCCTTTCTTTTGAACCGGTTCTCACACATTCTGCCATGCCTTTAAACCCTTTTAAAGAATTCCACTCCGATACAGGAATTTCTTTCCCCGCTCCTGCGGTATTTTCTACTATATGATTTTCGATTACATACTCATCATCCTGTATTCTATGTATTTGGATATGATTGTATTTCTTGGTTCCAATTACTTTTGGAAATACGAAAGCACACTCTGATATATACCCATTACACCATGACAGAGGATATATGTTCTCCGCTGAAACATAGTTAATTTTCACATCACCGCTTCCGGTTAAGATATCCCCATTTTTGTCTATTCTGATGTTGTTCAGATAAGGAACGTATGCAACTGTACCGGTGTAGGCTTTTCTTTCCTGATAATCATTTCCAACTACAAAAAAGTTATTTGCATTCAATACACCCATTACAAAGTCACTGGTGTTGTTGTCCTGTATTGTGATTTGCACACGTTCATTCAAAAGCAAGTCTGCAATATCCTCTGATATCTTCTTTGCCATACCTAAGCTTAATCTTTTGCAAGTGACATGCTCTTTCCCATTCCACATCTTATAACGATGGAATTTCCTTACACTTCCTATATACCAGCTTTGCCATGTATCAATCAGTGTATAAAAGCCAGAATTAAGTGTGTCATATCCGGCTTTATTCAAATATTTAATAATATTCAATGTTATTCCTCTCTTTCTCCTGCCGGAAGGAAATATTTAATCTTATCCCATAATCCCATAACCAAATATCTCCATGCGTCACAGCAATGGTCATCCACTTTCATAGGTTTTTCTTTTCCTGACTCAACAGATTTTGCATCGTACTCGTAGATTCCCATCTCACGAATTAAGTTTTCCTGACTTTCTGAAATTGTCATAATCTGATATGTTAAACACTTCTGCACCCGTTGAATACCAACTGACACATCATTTTCTGCATCTTTTATAGATATTCCATACATTCTACTTTCCATTGCCAGTCGTTTAATCTCTTCTGCCAATCCTTTTGCAGAAGGATCTATATAAACATAAAAAGCATTACACGAATATTTCTCATGTAACGCATCTGTAAAACTTATCAGCTCCCTTGCATAATCAGAAGGACTCTTTTGCTTTCCTGACTCTCTACCAGAATGATAAAACTCGCCAAGGCCCTCCAACTTACGCTTATGGATATTGACTCCTGCTGCCTGATACGTTGTTGCATTCTGCTGCCCATAATCCACGCCGATACCAATTAACTTATAAACAGTACCTTCCGGCTCGTGCCTGTGATTATCATTGAACATATAGTAAATCAAATCATCTACACCGATGCACTCTCCCAGCCATACCCAACGATAAAGGCGATAATCTGTTTCTTTTAATAAATCAGCGGACTCTAAAAGTTTCTTTCCTATCCAGCTGATTGGCACATCTCTGTAGTCTACATGCTTATGTATGGTGTCTTCTCTCATTTCCATTTTCAAACACCATACATTTATAGGAGCATTTGGGTTCTTTGGTGGATTATACAGATATACCATGCGGAAACCTTCGTCATTTCCTCGGACAAAGGTTGCTTCAATGTTTGTTAATTCATCTTCTCCCTCACCTACATCAAAAAACTCCGTAAGCTCATCCAGAATTACTAAGCGGATAGGCTTATCTTCATCAATAATACCTTTCGTATCATCTATACTGTCAGAACCGGAGAAATAAATAACATTTCCGTTTTTCTTATATCTAATTTCCATTGGAGATACACCAATATCGAAATCATCTTTACTGAGTCCCAATCGCCCTATGGCACGTATCATTTCTTTATAGACAGTTTTTCGTAATTTATTATGTCTTTTTCTTAAAACCACAACTGCTGCTGGTTCATCACTCACAATCGTACTTATGCCCAGTATTCCGGAAAAACTTGATTTCGTACCGGCTCGACCAGATGTGATAATCTGATGCTCATGTTCTATATCATCCAAAATATCCCAAAACTCTGGAATTACTACATCGTGAGGATCTTTCATTCCAGATCCGGTTTCTGTGTTGTCTTCTTCCATCTTTTGAACCTTTTCTTTTTGTACCTGCATTAAATTTATCTTTGCAAGCTGTTCTGCATGGTCTATTTCGGTCTTTTGACTTTGCCCCACATACTTTGCAATCGCCTCGTAAGCTTTTACATTTCCGGCAAGTCCTTCTTTTATCATTGACATATTTAAAGCCGACTCCAAAGTACACTCAATACCGAGTGACTCAAGGACCGGCTTCCATTCAGGGCTATCTATTTCTGTGGTAAGCAGCTGATTTAAGGTCTTCCGGAAGTTCGCTTTCCTTCGCCTTGCTTCACCTGATTTTTTTCCACCATTTCTACCACGTTCTCTTGCTTCGTTCTTGGTTCGTACTGGCTTTAAGTTTTCATCGTTTGCCATCACCTCACCTTCCCATCTGGTTTATTTTATACGTGAAAAGAGAGCCTATTACTAGACTCTCAAAATATCATACCATTTTTGTATTGACAAAAGCATTACATCTTGGGCAATATAATTGCCAACTCTCATTTATTCTCTCGTCTTCAATTTCATACGTTTCATTTAATTCATACGCAAGTTCTTTAGACATACCATTTTCTTTATAATCAATAATTAGAAAATATTTTCCACAAGTATCACATCTGCAAATATGTTTCTCTGCATCTGAACTATGTGTTAAATACAAATTTCCTTCTAGCTCGTAGATTAAATTATTTTTCTTTAATTCTTCTAATTCTTCAGAAAATAATTGTTTTCTTCTTTTTTCATATTCTACTTTTACTCCTTCCATATACTTCTCTTTTAATTTTGTAAATGAAATTATCGGATTTTCTATCATCAAATATAATAAATGCGACATACTTATTATCTCCCAAATACTTTATTAAAAGTATAGAACATCCGTTTTCCTTTGTCAATTCTTCAACAAAAAACACCCCACCGAAGCAGGGCATTTTTTAGATAAAGTATTGGATTGACGGTCTCTATGCTTTTGCAAAGGTACTACCATCCAAACCTGATACAGCAGCAAGGCTATGACACCCTGCTGCCGTTCTACATTGTTCAAAGGAGTGTTATGTCTCTTTCAGATTTACCACATATACACTATATCATACACCGAATGTGAATTACTAGGAACTCTTTATATTGTAAAATTACTTAGTGCCCTGCCATGTATCTTTATAATATTCCTGTACGTGTACTCCATTTTTATTGCTATTTCTTCCCATTTCATTCCTCTCAAATATCGGTATGTAAGCACATCTTTCTCGTTTTCATCTTCCATTTTTTCTATCCGATTTCTGATTTCCTGCTGCTTTTGCAGTCTATTGTATTTCTTTTTCAGTATCTTCTTTTCCAGTTCGTCTACTTTTGCCATATAAGAGGACAAATCCGAACATCTAGAAGCATGTGGCATTCCATCCGATATGCAGGAAGGACAATATTTATTCAGTCTTATCTCTGCAAGTTCGTTTTCCAGCCTTGCGAGCTGCCGACTGATTTTCTGAAACCCAAGAAGGTACTCTTTTTTTATCTCATTTTCTGTCTTTTCTTTTTTCTTTGCTTCCTCCACCTGTTACTCCTTCCAGCCATATTTCTTCCTGCTCTTTCTGTCTCTCACACGAATTTCTACCAGTTCCAAGCCTATTGCTCCTAATAATCCTTTTAAACTGTTTATTACCTGCTTAATATGCCGATTATCTTCTTTCGTAATATTTCCAATAGCTTCCTGCTCTGTCGGAACAGGCGCACCTGAAGCGTTTTTCATCATTTACTTTTCACCTTCCCATTCTGTTTGCCCTTCACTCGCAGGGAACTCTGTAATTGAATTAAATTACTTGTTATTCCGTCCAATCAAGTTTCTGCCCACATTCATCACAATTTTTCTGTCCATATACATCTATACAACCGCATGATGGGCACTCAAATATCGATGCAAACTTTGTTTCATGCTCAATCGGCTTTCTTGCTGTACTCTTTTCCTTTAGCCGCTTTTCCTTTAGCCACTTCACATGTTCTGGTGGAAGACCTGTATTTTCATACGCTGCCAATCTATCCACCAGTTCCTGTTTCTTGTTTGGAGACCAGTACCCTTCTTTTATTCCACTTACTCGTTTATGCGTTAATCGTTCCATCTCTACTTACCTCTGTGCTTCAATCATTTTTTTAATCATATATCTACCAACAGAAACTACTTTATTCACTCTGTTTTTCAATCTTCTCCAACTCCTTTGTAACTACCAACACCAGACTCCGAAACAGCTCTGAGTGTCTGCATTTTTCATCCAGCATATCTACTCTGGATTTGTACCGGTTCCAATACTCCTGGCTGCCATCTGGAGCACTGAACTCCTTGAACAGTTTCCATATATCAACAAATAAAGCAAAATATTCTCTCTGTTCTATTCGTTTCATGGCAACTCCTCAATCCGGATATAAATTCCCGGTACGTCTGCCCAAAATTTTTCTGTCACTTCGGAGGCAACCAGTGCATCATCTTTCCAAAATCCACAGAGTGTCATACAATCTTTTAATAGTTTCTGCAGATTATCCGTATCCGGTTTTGTAATCCGGTATTCCCCATCTTGATGCTTTCCCTTTGGAAAACACCATTTTGTAATCAGCCGACAGCCTGCCTCAATCCGTCTCCTAGGCTTATACTTCATAAGATGTCCTATAAGCTTCATCTTTGCATCCTTAACTTTGGGCGGATCATAAAAAACCGGTCTGCCTTTTATTATTGCTACCTGCTTCTCCTGATGCGTGCAAGTCGGAGGCTCCATTGCCATAAAAAATTCAATCGCCATACTCTTTACCCTCCTAAAGTATTTTTTCGAGAAATTTTATTGTCAGGAAGTAAGGGTAAGGAGTCGTCGTGCGTGAGCTTTCGCACGACTACTTTCCCCTACCTGACCGTTAGGGAAGGAAACGCCTTTATATATACGTAGTATATATAGTTTTTTTCTTCCCTGAGGAAAACAACGTAAATCCTGTTTTTTTCTTCCAAATTTTTCCTAGGGAAAACAACGTATTTTTCTATTTCTTTCCATAAGGGAAAATAACGTATTTTGTGTTTTTTTCTTCCTTAAGGAAAAAGGAAAATTTATGTTTTTTTCTTTACTTTCCCATCACTTACTAGATATCCGCCATGTTCCTTTAATCGGTTGCGAACTGTTTTTTCAGTGACTGCCATATACTCTGCCAGGTCCTCTATAGTCACCTCTTCATTAATTCCGCAAGCTTCAAAAGCAGTCTCTATAGATTTTTTTCGTTCTTTTTTCTTAACTTCCGGAGACTTCCGTTTCTCCATGGCTCTTTGCCAGGAAGGCTTCTCTATATCAGATTGGAGATCTCCCAGACTTCCGGTTGTATCAATCCTATGTATTGGATAATCAAACCATACATTGACCGGAGCGAATTTAGGGAACTCCCTTAAAGTTCCTTCCAATCTCCACGCAGTCATTCCTCTGGCTCTTTTAATCTCCCCGTCAATCTGTTTTTTAAGAACTGGCCACTGCCATTTATCCAGCTTATTTTCACAATAATTCTGCATAACGGAACTACTTAACAGGTCATCCTGAGAAAGCTCTTCTTCCCAATCATAGATTTTATGCGCTATCATATATTGCTTGCATACTTCACAGATGTTCTTATTTTCTTCCTGTTTCATAAGAGCCTCTGTAGTTTCCAGCTCAATTAAGTCTATTAAGGCGTCCGGATCACGGGCAAACACTCCGGAGCCAGATGCACGATCCATGGATTTTTTTCCACCCTGCGCGCCCTTGCTATGGTGATGGCAGTAAATCACTGCACATCCAAGTTCCGTGCATACCAGGTCAAACTGATTGCAGAAATTCGCCATCTGATCCGCACTATTCTCATCTCCTGTGATAACTTTATAGATAGGGTCTATTACAACAGCGATATAGTTCTTTTTTAAGGCCCTACGGATGAGTTTCGGTGCCAGTTTATCCATTGGTACTGATTTTCCTCTTAGATTCCAAATATCAAGGTTTGACAGACTTTTTGGATAAATTCCCATTGCTCGATATACATCCTGAAATCGGTGTAAACAACTTGCCCTGTCAAGCTCTAAGTTCACATACAATACTCTTCCTTTTGTGCACTGCCAGCCTAACCATTTTTGACCTTCTGCAATGGCAATACACAGTTCTATCTGAAGAAAAGATTTCCCGGCTTTTGATGGTCCAGATATCAGCATCTTATGTCCCTGGCGCAAAACATTGTCTATCAAACACGGAGACAGTTCCGGTAGATTATCCCATACCGTTTCCAGTCCTTCTGGTTCTGGAAGGTCGTCATGGATGGATTCAATCCATTCATACCACTCTGCCCAGGATTCTTTTCCCATATTGGTATCTACTAAAAATTGCTTCTTATCCCCCCTTTGTACTCCGGGCATTCTGGAAAGCCTGGACGGGTTTCGGTTCTGTAGGTCTACTTGAATGCCATTTTTTCTACAAACATCATAAAGATAATCCACTCTTTTTCTATATTCCTTGTAATCCGCTGCATCAACCCTTACAATAGCATGGAGGCTCTTTTTTCCTGAAAACACAAGCGCAGCAATTGGAAGTTCCAGTTCCCTTAAAATTGCATTCTGCTTTTCGATTTCCGTATCATCTGATTCTACCAGTGCATAACGAAAATCTGTCACATTTTCATTTCTCACTCCTGCCCCATCCAATGGATTAAAACGGATCCATGCACCGCCTTCCGAGTCATAATCCCCTACTACTGCTCCCAGATCCCCGTTGCACTTAGAAAGTGCTTCTATAAGCTGTCCAGCAGTTCGATCATAGTTTCCTTTATCCTGAGGTGTATATTTTCCCTTCTCATTCTTCCAGCTTCTTGTTACATATCCTACATTCTCGCCTGCTTCAAACAAAACTTCTAAATATTGTATAAGCTGTTCTGCTGGGTTCCAATTTGCTGGCTCCTGTATTTCTTTTCCTTCTACCCAATTCTGATCTACAATTACACGGTCACTTTCCTGCTGAATTTGGTCTTCCCAGTCCAGTTCATGTCCTTTTTCTGGTATCCAGCCACATTCCATTGCCATCTGCACTAAAGTACCGCCAGTCACCGGGCTTGCATTCCCACGAAAGCTATTCCATTTTCTTTCACATTCCCCTGCATGATACCTGCTAAGATCTCTCCGACTCCAAGCATCCCAATCACTGGCAGAGTATCCTTCGTGTTTCAATGCCATGCCGACATTTACCCACTCTTGGTAATTCAGGTCTGCAGGGTTTATATATTCGATTATCTCTAAAAGGTTTGTTCTCTGCTCCATTTTTTTACTCCTTGTCTGGCTGGTATTCTTTTGGATTAACACCCGCAGGTATTCTCCAGCCATTTGCCGCAATCCGGTCAATTAGCCGTTTGGCTGCGTCAAACTGCCATGTTCCCACATGTTGAAAACCTCTTCCTTCCAAAAAACGTATCTGTTTTGGTGTGGTAAGCCCTTCCTGTCTTCGTTTATCCAGCCGGTCTAAAATTTTTGCTGCTTTCCCGGCATTGTCAATCTGATCAGGAAGAATTCCCAGTTTTTCTAATGTCTGTTTCTGTTTCTGTGATGCAGGTGCCATTTCCCAACCAAAAGCTGGTACATACCCGGATAAATCTTCTGCTTGTATACTCATTTCAAACTGAAGTGGGTCAACCAGTTTCTTTTTTCGTTTTTTCATTTCTTCCAACTGCTTTGCAAGAGCTTCTTCCCTCTGGGCAACTACATCTTCCGCTGCTTCTTTCTCCGCTACTTCTATATCCATTGGACAGCCTGCGGTCTCTATATTTTTTGTCATCTGTCTTGCCACTTCTTCATCCTGGCAGATCAGGCTTGCCGGATGACACAATTCATGCTTTTCTGTATGCCATAAGAAATCCAAAAGAAGAAGATGTTTCTTTCCTTTGCTTAACCGAGTCCCCCTGCCTACCATCTGACAGTATAGACTTCTTACCTTTGTAGGTCTTAGTACCACTACGCAATCTACAGATGGACAGTCCCAGCCTTCTGTAAGCAGCATAGAATTGCACAGGACATTGTATTCGCCTTTTTCAAATGCTTCCAGTACTTCTGCCCTATCCTGACTCTCACCATTTACTTCTGCAGCATGAAAACCGCTGTTGTTTAAAATATCCCTAAATTTCTGGCTTGTTTTTACAAGAGGAAGAAATACTACAGTTTTCTTATCTAAACAGTAATGCTTCATTTCTTCTGCAATGCCGTGAAGATAAGGGTCCAAAGCAGTTCCAATATCACTGGCTTTAAAGTCTCCAGACTGAATACCAACACCACTCATATCAATTCTGAGTGGAAGAGTCAGTGCTTTAATTGGTGTCAGGTATCCCTCCTTAATGGCTTTGGGAAGGGTATATTCATAGGCTAGGGATTCGAAATATGTACCAAGGTTCTTCATGTCACCCCTATCCGGAGTCGCAGTTACACCTAGCACCTGTGCCCCTTCAAAATGTTGCAGTACTCTCTGGTAACTGTCTGAAATACAGTGGTGTGCCTCATCAATAATAATCGTCTGAAAATAATTAGCCGGGAATGTTCCCAGCCGTTTTTCTCTCATAAGTGTCTGCACAGAACCTACCACGATGCGGAACCAGCTCCCCTTACATGAGTTTTCTGCTTTTTCCACAGCACAACCAAGCCCTGTAGCCTTGTATATCTTATCTGCTGCTTGTTCCAGTAATTCTCCTCTATGTGCTAAAATTAACACACGGTTTCCTCTTCTTACACATTCCTCTGTAATCTTTGCAAATACAATAGTTTTTCCACAGCCTGTAGGAAGCACCAGGAGTGTTTTCCTGATGCCATTTTCCCATTGTTCAAAAACTGCTTCTTCTGCTTCTTTCTGATAAGGTCTTAATTCCATTAGAACTTCCCTGCCTCAAATTTTTTCGGTTCTTTCGGATACAGTTTTTTAATCCGGTTAATAGTTCTCTGTTCCCCATCTTTTTCATATTTATCAATCTTCAACTCACAGCGTCCTGTGGAAGTTGGAAGCATATTCCAATTCATGCGGAATTCTTCACCCTTCTTTTTCAGCCCTATGCTGGTAAACAACTCGGAAAGTTTCCATTCCATGGACGTATGCAAAATAAAGTTCTCGTTTACGCTGATGTCTTCCCCATGTGGGTTATGAATAATGAAGGTTACGATTGCCATATTACATGGAGGCAGCTTCCCTGCCCCTTTTGAACGTCCACGTTCAAATTTTTCAATGGTAAAATCATAATCTCCTTCTGGAAGTGTGATAAATTCCTTCCCGTCGTTTTTGATAGTATCATCCCATCCAAATTCTCTTCCTTCGATACTCATAATCTTCTATCCTCCTGATTTTTTTATTTATTCAAAGGGTATTTCCTGTTCTTCTCGCATCTGTTTGATTGCCGTATACACCTGATCCCAGGAAGCAACTAACAATCCTTCCACAATGCCGGGATTTACCGTGTCGTACTCCCAAATAGGGGTTCCTACGGGGACATACCCCTTTGCTTCTACAACATTTTGCACTTCCCACTCATCTACCCGATTATGTTCCATCAAATCCCGAAGAGCCTTAGGAATTCTTGCATCCTGTGCCGGAAATGCTTCTTCTGGTTCCGGAGTACTCTCTTCCTGTTCCGGTTTTTTTGATGGCTCTTTCCTTGGTTCTTCTGGTTTGGGCGGCTCTATCTTTGGTTCCGGCTCTTCTTTTCGTGTATAATTCTCAACAATGTTCTGAATGGTTCCGTATTCAAATGGGGCTTCTTCCGGGAGACCATAACGATTTTTCGCATCCCAGCATGGATGATGAGAGGTATACATCACCCTACGTCCTCCTTGTGCCTTATGTTTCTTCCCTTTCTCATCCACTGCTACAGACAATGTCTTATAATTACAGAACAGCAGCATATCCGCCCATTCTTTTACTAACGGGGAAGTTTGGGATTGAGTCTTTTTTCCCAATTTTAACTCCCATCTGTCATAAGCCCCCAGCTCATCTGGTTGCTCAAATTTCCGCAGCTGTGCATGAGCAGTCAGGACTACATTTACTCCTACTTCAATAACTTCAGACAGGCTATTTAAGAACCGACCAAACTCTTCTTTTACATAAACATAGCCGTTTCCATACCCAAAATCTTCAATACCGGATTTGTTATGCTTACTACAAACTGCTTCTATGCACATCTGCTCTGCCCAGTCTATGGTATCAATTACCAGTGTTTTACATGTTTCTTGATTTGCTTTCACGTAAGTAATTTGTTCTAATAACATCTGCCAACTTGTGGGTTTTTCAAATCTGGCAACATCCATATCCTTGGTACTTCCTTCAGTATCAATAAACACCGGATCCGGAAATTTTGAAGCAAAGGTTGACTTTCCAATCCCTTCTGGTCCATAGATAACTACTTTTTTCGCACTCGGTATTTTTCCTTTTATAATCTTCATTAAAATACACCTACCTTCCAATCTTTTTTGATTTCTTTTAGCGGTTCTGCTCCTACCACATGACCATCTTCAATAATGATGCTGCATTCATCTCCTGTGGATACCCTGGTAGCGATTGCCTGCAGCCCTTCTGCTTCCAGCCATTCTCCAAACTCTTCAAGGGTTTCCAAATCCATTTGTTCCAGTTTATCCAAAAGCACAAAACCGCATTTTGGATTCAGTTTTCTTACGATAGCTGCCGATACTTTTAAACGGTCAGAACCGGACATATTGTCCCATTTTTGCCCTTTGTAAATCAGTTCTCCTTCCTTCACAGACAATTCAGGAAGAGGAAGTTCCACACAATCAAGCAGCTTCGTTTTTTTCTCTCTTGTATGCACAATTTTTGCTGTCAGTTTTTCATATTGCTCCCGGTATTCTTTTGCATCGTCTTCTGCTTTTTCTTTGTCTAAGTTTGCCCTCACTTTTCGGTTTGTTTCTTCAATACCAGAAATATCTGCTTCCAGTTCCACTGTTGACTCATCCTGCAAGTCTTTTGCTGAAGTTTCAGCAACTTCTAAATCTTTCATCAGTTTTTTATGAGATTCTTTCGCTGTTTCTAAAAGCTCTGTAAGCCGTGTTACTTCTTCGTGAGAACGTTTCAAATCTGCACGGATCTGAACAGCGTATTCACGCTTTCTTTGGTTTTCTCCGTTTTTTGCAAGGATTTCTTGTTGCCTTTTAATCAGTTCTGATGGAGAAACCAATTCTTTTGGAGCCTCCGGATAATAAGGCTGCTCTTTTGCATATTTTTCTTTCTGGTCTGCAATACGTCCAATCGTTAAGCGTTCCTGGTAAATTTCTTTTTCCTCTTCCTCTAATTTTGTCAGTTTATCTCCAACGCCTATGATGTTCAAAAGAGTCTGCGCCTTTTCTTTTGCCGGGGCTTCCATAAACTTCGGAAGATCTAATGCAAGGGATTCAATGAATTCATTTAACAACTGCTGCCCTGCTTTCTTTCCATTTGGATCTGTCACTTTTAAAGCACTATTTTTGCCTTTGCGCTCTACAATCAAGCCATTGTTCATAACAATACGAAGATTTGGAGGAACTACAGATCCCTCTCGAACGGCCTGAGAAGGCTTATAACGTTCTCCTCCCAGTGCCCAGGCAATAGAGTCCAGTACCGATGTTTTCCCCTGGTTATTTTTTCCTCCTATAATAGTGAGACCGCTTTCCGTAGGCTCTATCTTAACTGCTTTAATACGCTTTACATTTTCAATCTCAAGTTTATTGATTTTTAATGACATTGCTATTCTTCCTCCTGTAATCCTAAAATACACTTTGACCAATAGTTTCTAATATTTGCTTTGTCTAAGATGGCTTGTGTTAAAATTCTTACTTTTTCAGAGTCCCTTACAAGCTGTTCATACTCTGCTGCTGAAATGATTACTACATTATTTTCCATTCTGTGTCGCCTCCTGCGGTGACGTACCGAACTGGATAGACTGCGATGGGATATCCTCTTTCCATGTTCTAACACCACTGCCGTTCAAAGGATGATATTGATATCTGATTTTGCCATCTCTTCTTCCTTTATATATCTCATAATCATCTACACGTACATTCATATATCCTCTTGTCCTTGTATCAATAGTAATATCAATACCACGTTCCTGGGATAATTTAAGCATCTGCAACGCTGCATTTCTTAAATATACCGCCACATCTCCATCACTCATTTTTTCAAACATCTACTCTGCCTCCCTGTTTAATCTGATATATAAGATTGCTAACAAGTTCCCGTTGCTCATTCTTCCGGACAGCGTAAGCCATTTTTCTACCACTTCTATATTTTTATAGGTAGTAACCTCGCTAAAGGCATGTCGAATAGCTCTTTCTACTTTCGATGCAGTAACGCCTTCATATCTTTTAGCAATTTCTTCATACAGTTGATAAGTCTTATATTGAAGTCCTTCATTTTCGTCTATAATTTCCATGGCGTCTGTAATATATAAAAAACCTTTCGTATTTGCCGGAATACCCAGTTCCAGCAGTGCGTTGATTGCTTTATTTCTCATTCTTATCTTGACATCCTTCCTATACTCGTCTTACAATAATGACGAGATATTTATTTTTCTTTGTCCGCACACGGGTTGCCGCCCAGCGGACTTTTTTAATTTGCTGACCAATACACATCACAACCAAGGATGCGATTACCAGCAGTAAACATATCTTCCAGCCTGGTCCATCTAAACCAGATGCCAAAAGCAACATACTGATAAATCCGGCACCGGTTATCTTGTCTCCAATTTGCAAGTTTCTCTCCCTCCTATAAAAGTATCTTTGCCCTTTCCTCTGGCGGAACTTTTAAGGCATCTAATATCTTCCAAAGTTCTTCCAGTGTACATGTCTCAGGCTCGTTAATCCGCTTATTTACTGTACAGTATTTTAATCCTGTCTTTTTAGCAAGAGCCCTCTGATTTGTGACTTGAGTAGCAATCCATATTCTTAACTGCTTCTCAGCTTTAGCTTGTCTTTCCTGTGCTTGTGTTAAGTAGACTTGTGCCATGTTGTCACCTCCTGTCTTGTGTTTTCCTAATATATCTCCTATACTTTACTTACAGGCAATGCCATGCCGAGTTTTATGAAAGGAGAATGTACATGGACAAAATTCTCTCTTTGCTTACGAAAGAAAATATAACTTTCTTAATTGCTGTTTTAGGTTTCTTACTCTCTTTATATAATTTTTTAAGAGATATTCTTCAAAACCGTATGAAGTTACATGTCATTTACAAAAATCATTTAATTTCGGAACATGATCACAAGGGAATTACAATTTCAATGTCAATTGAAAATAAAGTAAAAGTCCCTATTTCTATATCTCGAATCTTTCTTAATATAGACGATACATCTCTGGAATTTTACTGGATTCCTCAATTCGTCTTTCAAGCAACTCAAAAGTGTAAAGGTGAGATACTTGATGAAATTAATGTTCACACAATTCCTCTTCCTGCTCATCCTGTCATCTTCTTCAACGTGTCTCTGGATTGCTTTATGTGGCTCGTTGTACTTTAAAGCCTCTGCCACATCTTTCCCTACAAAATAGGTTTCATTGTTTAGTTGTACTGTTCGGATTTGACCGAACTCTTCTGAATTAAAAATTTTTAAATTGTTCATGCGTCTCCTTTCTTCATCTTTGTATTGTCCCTTTTCGTGACATTTTAATTAAAAAAAATTTCTTGAACTGTTTTCTTATAATAATTTGCAATCTTCACTTTGATAACATCCCTCGGAACTCTTCTTTCTGTTTCATACATTCCTAGTGTTGAAGTTGCAATTCCAAGGGATTTAGCAACCTCTTCTTGTGTCTTCTCGCCTCTTAGTTCAGTAAGAATTTTTCCAAACCCTTGCATTTCTTTCCTCCTTTCATTGTCACTTTTTGTGACTATAATTACTATATCATTATATTTTTACTCTGTCAATATCTTTTTCACATTTTGTGACATCTCTATTTACTTTTAACACGATTTGTGATATTCTCTTTTATATAAGGAGGAAACAATAAATGGGAAATTTCAGTAATATTTTCAAAACCCTACGTCAATCAAGTGGCTATACTCAGCAGGAATTTGCTGACAAAATTGGAATATCTCGTAGCACCATAGGTATGTATGAAACTGGTGCACGTGAACCTGATTTCGAAACTTTAGAAACTATAGCTGATTTTTTTAATGTAGATATAGATTATTTATTAGGAAGAACAAATAAAACAACCGTTCTCCCTGAGTCATCTTATTATTTCAATGATGATGCTCGTGAAATGGCTGAGTTTATGTTTAAAAATCCAGAATACAAAGTATTATTTGATGCTTCTCGTAAAGTAAAAAAAGATGATATTGAATTCGTAAAGCAAATGATTGACAGAGTAAGAGGTGGTTCCGATGACACCGGATGTTAAAGTCTATCTAGCTGATTTACCACATTCTATTAAAGCCTATACAGTAACTAACCCTGATGGAAATTATACTATTATACTAAATTCAAGACATTCTCATCACCAACACTTAATATCCTATCATCATGAAATGTGCCATATTGAAAATGGTGATTATGATAAACAGTGTGATGTTGATTTAATTGAATTTTATGCACATGGTTAATTAGCTATCTACTTTTAAAAATGAGGAAGGAAATTCAATGGGAATATTAAATAAACTTACAGAAAAATATGCTTGTGATATCTGTGGAAAGTCTGGAAATAAACTTCTTATGCAAACTCTTGTTGATGGAAAAATTTGCAATGATTGCTTTAATAAACTTGGAGACAACAAATTTGTCACTAAATTCACATTAAAACAAGCTATGGAAAAAATAAATTATCGAGAAAAAATGCTATTGAACTCTGATATTGATTATCCATTTTCAGATACTGAATCATTTTATGAGATGCTTCAAATAGAATTACAAAATGCTAAAAAACTCAAAACAAATTTATTAGAAGCTTCATATCCTGAACCGGCAAGTAAAACCGAAGCTATTTATAGAGGACGTATTTACAGTATATTAGGAAAAGATAAACGATTTCCAGCTTTGCCAATAAATGAATTAAGAAATACACGAATTGCATTATATCCCTTTTTATATGGAATTAGTGAACCTATATATTGCAAGCATGGTCAAGAAATAAAATATAGCAATCGTCCATTTATCGATACACGTAAAGATAAAGAAAAAGAAGAATACGGAGCATTTATCACTGAATTTCTATCAAAAGAAGAAAATGCCAAGGATTATGAATGGATTCTGGATAATTTGTCTGAAATAGCACCAAAGTCTTTATCTGGTTACAGCCGAATGAAAAACTTAAAAAGTAAAAATTTCATGAAAATTGTGGCAGAAGCTGAAAAATTAGGATATAAAATCAATACATAAATCAAAGGCTTTCAAAAAGTTCTAGATTACTTTGCCACAGGCGTCTATAAAGTATATATGAGGAGGGTTTAATATGGGATTATTTGATATTTTCAAAGTAAAACAATTTAAAACAGAAATCGAGGAATTAAAGCGTTCCAATGAAGAAGCTAACCAAAAACTAAATGAATTAGGAGCTTCTGATTATTTTCAAATAAAGGAAATGACTTCTTCTCTCCGCACTGAATACGAAAAGAAAAAGTCTGATGAAGAACAGTCTCTAAAAGAGCAACTGCTTAATTTGACACAATCTATTTCAGACAAATCTTGTAAAGAGAAAGAGCTTTCAGATAAAATTCTTGAACTCCGTCTTGAAGAGTCTAAATTGCTAAAAAGCAATAAAGCTCAGGCAAATAAAATAACTCGTTCTAAAGAATTAATCAAGGCTATTAATCATTCTTTGGAAGCATACTTAAATTATGAACCGGCACAATCATCTATAAAACTTCCACAAAATGATTTAAATTCTCTGGACGAGATTAGTCCTTCTGTAATACTAAAACTCCATTGTATGGATGTGAAGGATCTACGAAAAGCATATCGTGAAAATGACAAACAAATTAATTCTGTACTTGAAAAATATTCGGCTAGGTATACAACAAAAGCAAATCAGGCTATTTATAAATTAATGGTTATTGCATTAAGAGCTGAATTGCAAAATATTCTTTACAATCTTAAATATGAAAAACTTGATAAATCTATTGATGATGTAAAAACAGTCACTCAAAAATATTTAAAGATTGCTGGCGAAGGAAATCAGAGCATAGCTGGCACACTTTCAAAGTTCATTGGTGAAATTGAATATCTTTTTATCAACGCTGTTAAAATAGAATATAATTATTACGTAAAGAAAGAGCAGGCTCGTCAGGAACAATTAGCACTCAAAGAGCAGATGAGACAAGAAGCCGAAGAACGCAAAGCACTTGAAGCTGAGCGTAAAAAAGTTGAAAAAGAAGAATCAAAATACACTGCCGAAATAGAGAAATTAAAAGAACAAATAGCCTCCTCTAAAGATGAAGAGTTGGAAAAATTAAATGCACGTATTCTTGAATTACAAAACCAATTATCTTCTGTTATTTTGAAAAAAGAAGAAATTTCAAATCTTGCAAATGGAAAAGCTGGAAATGTATATATCATAAGTAATCTAGGTTCTTTTGGAGAAAATGTATTTAAAGTAGGAATGACTCGTAGATTAAATCCTCAAGATAGAGTGAATGAACTGGGTGATGCTTCTGTTCCATTCAAATTCGATGTTCATAGTTTTATTTTCTCAGATGATGCTGTTGGATTAGAAAATAAGTTGCATACTATTTTGAATGATAAGCGTGTAAATAAAGTTAATATGAGAAAAGAATTCTTCTACACCAATATAGATGAATTGGAAAATCTTGTAACGGAAATTGAACCAACTGCAGAGTTTAACAGAACTATGCTAGCGGAAGAGTTTAGGCAATCTCAGTCCTCTAATTCAAATTATACCAGCACATATGTATCTGAGGATTTTGATGAAGAATAATTAAACAAACTCCGCCCCTGTCAACACAGGGGCAAACACCTTGACAATATAATATACTTACCCAGGGAGCTGGGGGACGTGCTCTCACCTATTCCGAGACCTTACGGAAGGCGGTGATTATTATGAGTACATACGAGGAATTAAACCTAATCGTAAGCGTTGCTCTACTGATTGTTGCAATTCTGAATCTTACACATAAGAAATAGCCGTCCTGCTCCTGAGAAAAGTAGACGGCTATTTCTTAATAGTTTAAAACTTATTCGCCGGGACGGGTGAAGTGCAGTCACCTTCCGGCTCCCTTGTTAAGTATATTATATGTCAGGTTGGATTATTTGTCAAATGTGAAAAACCGCCCCTGCGCCAACAGGAACGGTGTGTTATATATCCGAAGATACATAAGGGTTTTAACCAACTATATTGTATCATCTTCGGAACAGCCTTGCAATCGGAACATACTTTCGATGGCTGTTATTTTTATACCCAAAAATAGAAAGGAAGATGAATTATGGCAACAGCAAAGAAATTAGCCTCTGGTTCATGGCGCTGTCAGGTGTATAGCCACACCGAAGAAATTATGCAGCCAGATGGCACAGTCAAAAAGAAACGTATCTACAAATCCTTTACCAACAATATACCGGGTCCGAAAGGAAAACGTGCTTGTGAAAAACAAGCTGCGGACTGGGCAGCCAATAAAGAGCGATATACGGAACATGAAGATTTGACTGTGGGGCAAGCTGTTTCTTCTTATATCCAGTCAAAAACTCACGTTTTATCCGAAAGCACTTTAACCGGCTACAAAGTAATCCAAAAGAACTATCTGACAGACATAACAAATGAACGACTTTCTCTCTTAACAACGATAAAGGTTCAAAAATGGGTGAACTCCTTATCTTCTACTGTAAGTGTGAAAACTGTCAAAAATGCTTATGGACTTTTTAATGCAGCCGTTTCCTCTTTTTCTGACTTGCATTTTAAAATTAACTTTCCTCAGAAAAAACAGGAAGATATCTATATACCTTCAGACAAAGATATTAAAACTCTTCTTCTTAATTCAAAAGATGATTTGCAAATAGCAATTTACCTTGGAGCCTTTGCAGGGCTTCGCAGGGGAGAAATTTGTGCATTAGAAGATGCAGATGTACTTAACGGCTATATTCGTATCAATAAGAGTATGGGTAAAACTGAAAGTAATGGTTGGAAAATAAAACCGCCAAAAACTGAAAGTAGTAATCGCAATGTATATCTTCCGGAATTTTTAATTGACATTTTAAAAGGGAAAACAGGAAGAATTGTATCCTTGACTCCTGATCAGATAACAGATCGCTTCGGAACACTTAGAAATAATCTGAATATGCCTAAATTTCGTTTTCATGATTTAAGGCATTATTATGTATCCGTTAATCACGCTCTCGGTGTACCGGACCAGTATATTATGTCTATGGGTGGCTGGAGCACAGACCGCACAATGAAAGCAGTATACAGAAATATTTTAATTCCGGAAAAGGATAAGTTTGCCAAACTATCATTAAATCATTTTGATAATATGCAACACGAAATGCAACACGAAAACAAAAAAGCCCAGTAAACACTGAGCTTTTTCTATGGACCTGAGGGGAATTGAACCCCTGTCCGAAAGTCTATCCCTTGCGGCATCTCCCATCACAGTTATTCTTTTAACATTCCCTCACACAAACGCCGAATAACAGGCTTTTGCACTTAGTAGCTTCATAAAATCTTCCACTTTCTCAAAGCTTTGAAAGCGAAGTGCCCCGCAAAGTCGATGCCAGGTTCTTAAACAGCGGGTGGTTTAAGGCTGACAAGCTGCAATTAGGCAGCTAACGCTACGTTATCGTTTGCGTTTATATTTAGTTTCCAGGTTGGTATGCAGTCCCGGAGTCTGCAGATGGCTTCCTCAACTTCAAAACCCCCGTCGAAACCAGTACAAGCCCTTAAAGCATTCTGGTTATGCAAACGAGAATAACATACTTCTCTTGAAGCAACTATAATACTAAACGTATTTATCTCTTTTGTCAAGGTATTTTAAAAAATGCCGCTTCAAGATTTTTCAATCTCAAAGCGACACTCTTTATTACAAGCATATAACAGAAAGTAAATTATCTACCAAACTGCATATCGTTGTTACCGGATTTTGTTTCCCACATTTCAAGCATGTTGATTGGGTCGTTGTAATCTGCTAACCAACCTTCACGAGCAAAGTCGAATTTACCTGCTTTTCTTTCTTCAAGGAATGTAGACCATTCACGTGTTTCTACTGTCATGTTGATACCGATTTCATTGAAATCCTGCTGCATAGCTTCACCAATCTTAACATTACCTTCAGAGTCGTTTGTCAGGTATGTAATATTGATAGGTGTTTCCGGAGATAACATACCGGAATCATCAAATTTGTATCCTGCACCTTCTAATAATTTTCTGGCTTCTTCTACGTTAGCTTCTGTTTTTTCCGGGTCATAGTATCCAACATTTTCTGCATCCGGATAAGTATAAGCGTCATCATTTGCTCTGAATTCGCCGCCCTGTCCGTCTAACATACCTTCTGGAATAAATGTGTTAGCTACTGTCTGGTCAGCCTGAGCGATTGTATCTACAATGTACTGACGGTCAATCAGTAAGGAGAATGCGTGACGCATATCTGCTGCCTGCTGAGCTGTCTTTCCTGCGAACAATTCACTCTTAACATTAAATCCTGAGTAGTATGTTCCTAAAGTAGCAATTTTGTGGAATTCAGGTGTATTTACAACATTTGCCATTTCATCTGTTGGAATTGTATCACTAAACTGTAAAGAACCATCCTTAAATGCGTTAAATACAGCTGTGTCATCCGCACTTAACATGAAGTTGATTTTCTTCAGAGAAACTTTATCTGCATCATAGTAATTTGGGTTTGGTTCGTAAGTCATAGACTCATTGTGTTTCCATTCTGTTAATGTGAAAGGACCGGATGTTACAAATCCAGACTCAATACACCATGCACCCGGGTTATCAGCTGCGCCTTCAGCGGACTCTACGTTCTGCTGTGGAACCGGATAGAATGCAGGGAATGCACATAAGTCAAGGAAGTATGCGCAAGGTGCTGCAAGTTTTACTGTAAATGTTTTTCCGTCTTCAGAAGCTGCGATATCAAGTGTACCGTCTTCTTTCTTAGCAATACCGTCTGCTAAGTAAGAATAGTCAGCACCTGTATTAGGATCTACAAGTCTGTTCCAGCTGTATGCAACGTCTGTTGCGTCAAGAGCTTCACCGTCAGACCATTTCAAACCGTCTTTCATTGTGAAAGTATAAGTAAGACCATCTTCGCTCATTTCATGGCTTTCAGCTAAGTCCGGAACTAAAGCTCCTGTTTCATCATATTTATATAATCCGGCAAATGAAAGAAGTGCCAGACAAGCGCCGTCTACTGTTGAGTTTAACGCCGGATCAAGTTTATTTGGTTCAGATGCAACCTGTAAGGATAATTCATTATTTGGAGCTGTTGCAAATCCAAAATATTTAAATCCGAAAAGGTTAGAGTAAATACCTTCTACATCTGTACTCTGCATATAAACATCGTTGTAGTAGTATAAAGGAATAACTGCCCATGTATCCATAAGCATATCTTCTGCTTCGTGCATCATTGCCTCACGTTTTACAAGGTCTGTTTCTTTCTTGATGTTGGCAATTAATTCATCATAAGCTTCCCATTCCGGTGCTGCAGAACCTTCTTCTGCTGTTTCTTTTCCATCTTCTGTGCTTGCTTCTGGTTTGTCGCTGGAGCCGCCACATCCTGCCAGTGAACCGGCAACCATTGCAGAAGCAAGAAGCATTGCTAAAACACGTTTTTTCATTTTTGCCTCCTTCTACTTATTTCCTTCATAAGTATACATTTATTATACAAAATTCCTGCTGGAATGTTGTATCACTATTTATTCCAGCATGCAACCTGATGTCCGTTACCTCTGTCAGTTAATGTCGGACATTCTTTTGCACACTGCTCTGTTGCATATTTGCAACGTGTACGGAACGCACAGCCTGTCGGCATGTGCAGAGGACTTGGTACGTCACCTTCCAGAATAATACGCTGTCTTTCCTTTGCCATCTTTGGATCCGGATAAGGTACTGCGCTTAATAAGGACTGTGTATATGGATGAATTGGACTTGCATTTAATTCATCTGCATCTGCAATTTCAACCACACGTCCCAAATACATAACTGCAATTCTATCTGAAATATGATGTACAACTAATAAATCATGTGCGATAAACAAATAAGCAATTCCTAATTTATCCTGAAGTTCTTCAAACATATTAATAACCTGTGCCTGAATAGATACGTCAAGAGCACTGACCGCCTCATCACATACAATAAATTTCGGGTTCGTAGCTAAAGCTCTGGCAATTCCGATACGCTGACGCTGACCGCCGGAAAATTCATGTGCATATCGTGTTGCATGCTCTGCATTCAATCCTACTAATTCCATAAGATGTAAAATCTTATCACGTCTTTCTCCCTTAGAAGCATATAATTTATGAACATCTAAAGGTTCACCGATAATATCTTCTACTGTCATACGTGGATTTAAAGAAGAATATGGATCCTGAAAAACCATCTGCATATCCTTTCTCATAGACTGAATACTTTTTTCGTCTACACGCTGACCATTGTAAAAAATATCGCCGCTGGTTGGTTTATATAAGTGTAACAGAGAACGTCCTACTGTTGTTTTACCACAACCGGACTCTCCTACCAATCCCAGAGTTTCTCCCGGTTTGATTGCGAAGGATACGCCGTCTACCGCTTTTAAAGGAATTGTTTTACCAAACCCTGCTTTGATTGGAAAATACTGTTTCAGATTATTTACTTCTACCAGATACTCTTTATTTGGTACGAAATTATCACTCATTACTTCCGGCTCCTTTCTGGTTCTCCATAAGTTCTTTTACGCTGAGCCAGCAAGATGCAAAATGTCCGTCTGGCATCTGTACTTCCGGTGCCTGTTCCTCAAGACAAATTTTCATTGCATTTTCACATCTGGGACAGAAAGCACAGCCTTTTGGCATATTTAATAAGTTAATCGGTGTTCCCGGAACCGGAACCAGCTTTTCTCCGATACGGTCAACATTCGGAATGGAGCGAAGCAGACCTTTTGTATATTCATGCGCCGGTCTGTAAAAGATATCTTCTGCTGTACCACGTTCACAAACTCTACCGCCGTACATAACAATGATTTCGTCGCACATATCTGCGATAACACCTAAGTCATGAGTAACCATGATAATAGCCATACCTAATTTTTTCTGAAGACTCTGCATCAGCTCCAAAATCTGAGCCTGAATGGTAACGTCAAGCGCTGTTGTCGGTTCATCGGCAATCAGGATATCCGGTTCACATGCAAGCGCCATAGCAATCATAACCCTCTGACGCATACCGCCGGATAATTCGTAAGGATACTGTTTGATACGTTTTTCCGGTTCGTTTACACCTACTAAAGTCAACATTTCCACTGCACGGGCTTCTGCTTCTTTTCCTTTGCGTTCTGTATGTAACTCAATAGCTTCTTTTAACTGGTTTCCGATTGTGAAAACCGGATTTAAGCTGGTCATAGGGTCCTGGAAAATAATGGAACAACATTTTCCACGGAACGCTCTCATCTGTTTTTCTGAAAATTTTGTAATGTCTTCACCTTTAAATAAAACTTCACCCTGTTTGATGCTTCCGTTTTTCTCCAGAATTTGCATAATGGAATATGCAGTAACACTCTTTCCGGAACCGGACTCACCTACAATACCAAGGATTTTCCCTTTATCCAGATTAAAGGAAACGCCGTTTACGGCCATTACTTCACCTTTCTCTGTTGTAAAGGAAGTACAAAGATTTTTTACTGAAAGGATTGTCTCGCTCATTTTTCTATTACCTCCTTAATTTTGGGTCGAACGCATCACGCAGACCATCACCAATCAGGTTAAAGGAAAGAGTGATAAGACCAATCATCAATGATGGGAAAATCAGTTTATAAGGATATGCAGAAATACCTGCACGAGCCTCATTTGCCAGAGAACCAAGGGAAGGCATCGGCGCCTGAACACCCAAACCTACGAAACTCAAGAAACTCTCTGTAAAAATAGCAGAAGGAATTTGTAATGCTGCGGAAATAATAATAACACTGATACAGTTTGGAAGAATGTGTCTGCGAATAATTCTTCCTGCTTTTGCACCGCTTACTTTTGCAGCAAGTACGTATTCATTCTGTTTAATTGTAAGAATTTGACCTCTTACCATACGAGCCATACTGGTCCAGTATAAAAGACCGAACACAATAAACAGGGAAATCATATTGGTACCCAGCTTGCTAAGCGCCGGAATTGCATCCAAATTCAAGGTTTCACGAAGCACTACGGATAACAGGATAATCATCAACATATCAGGAAGAGAATAGATAATATCTACTATTCGCATCATGACCAAATCTACCTTACCCCCGAAATATCCGGAAACACTACCGTAGATAACACCGATTAATACAACAATGCAGCTGGCAAATACACCTACTAACAGGGAAATTCTTGTTCCGTATACAACACGTACAAAATAATCTCTACCCATTTGGTCAGTACCCATAATATGAGGGAATACTTTTCCACCGTCTTCCATATACTCCTTTTCCAACTCAGAATACTCGAACGGAGCCATATTTGCCGCTGTTTTATCACGTTTGCCGTTTACGGTAACAATCTGTGAATATTTATACGGTACAACGTATGGTGTAATAGCGATTGTAAGAATAATCAGTATCAATACAACGATACTTCCTACTGCCAACGGGTTTTTCATCAGCTTGCGCATACCGTCTTTAAAGAATGTGGAGGACTCACTCATAACCTCCTGCTGTCTCTTTTCTTCATCTGTTGCCTTTTCAAATTTACTCAGGTCTACCTGAAAGCTAAAAGGAGATTTTTTAGGCATCTGATCCAAATTTTTATTTGTATTTTCCATGTCTTATGTCTCCTCCTAATCTAATTTAATTCTTGGATCAATGAGTTTATATACAATATCTGTAATCAAGTTCATTGTAACCATCAATACTGCAAGGAAAATAGTTACACCCATAATAAGCGGGTAATCTCTGTTGATAATACTGTCAACAAATTTTGCGCCAAGTCCGCCGATTGTAAAGATTTTTTCTACAACCAAGCTACCTGTAAGAATTGCTGCTGTCATCGGACCTACGTATGTAACAACCGGAATAAGAGCATTTCTCAATGTATGTTTAAAAATAACCTTCCACTGTGCAACACCTTTTGCTCTGGCTGTACGCACATAATCCTGTCCCATTGCATCCAGCATACTTGTTTTTGTAAGACGTGTGATATAAGCCATAGGGTAAGCTGCCAATGCAATTACCGGAAGAATATAATTCTGATTATCAGGACTCCATACAGGAACCCATTTCAGCTTAATGGAAAATACCAAAAGCAGGAGAGAACCTAATACAAAGCTTGGAAGCGATGTAAACAATGTGGAGAAGAAAATAATCAATCTGTCAGGAAGTCTGTTTCTGGTCAGTGCAGCAATGCTTCCTAAAACCAATCCGAAGATAATCGCTGTTACTACCGCCATAAGTCCCAGCTTCGCTGAAATCTTAAAAGATGTGAAAATTGTTTCTCCGATATCACGTCCTGTTTTTGTAGAGATACCAAAATCACCTTGGAAAATATTTCCCATATAAATTACAAACTGTTCCGGAACCGGTTTGTCAAGGTTATATCTCTTTTCTAATGCCGCTTTTACTTCTGGTGTCGTTGCTTTTTCACCATCAAACGGTCCACCCGGAATTGCATTCATTGCAAAAAATGTGATTACGCATACAATAAAGATTGTTGCGATTGCAAGTAAAATTCGTTTAACAACATATTTTGCCATTACAACTTACTCCTTTTCCTTTATATTTCTTCTTGTAACTTCAGGTCTTCTCATACATCTGTCTTTATAGGAAAGACATTCAGCGTAAAATAATAATCCAATGCCTATACATTAGATTTCATTCACACCAGCACTTTAATCAACTGAATTTACGTATACTAGGTATTATATAGTCTTCGATTGAATTCGTCAATCTTTTTTCTCACAAATTTTGCATGGAAATTCACATTTGTTTATATTTTGTTTATTTTTTATAGAATTCGTTTAATTTTAAAAACTTTTCTATTGCTTTTAAACAGAAAAAGTGCTTACAAAAAAGCACTTTTTCTCTTACGTTTTTTATCATTTCTTTAAATTCTCTACAATTTTCGCAAGTACTCCATTTTTAAACGGAGTTTCCAGTCCTGCCTCCTCTAAAAGCTCTGTGTGGAACTTAGCCGCAGACATTCTGCATAATTTCAAATAACTCTGCCATGCAGCCTTTCTGTCCTTATCCATCCAGATTTTATATTCAAAAGCGCAGAGCTGCGCAATTACATAATCGATATAATACAGCGGAAAACTGTAAATATGATGCTGCTTCTGCCAAAAGCAGCCGTTTTCAAAGAATTCCAGCCCATCATAGAACAGATGCGGCTTGTAATCCCTCTCCAAATCCTTCCACACCTGCTTTCTCTCCTTTGGTGTCAGATTTGGATTGTCGTATATTATATGCTGGAATTCGTCAACCATGCAGCCGTAAGGAACAAAAATCACAGCGTCCTCTAAGTGCATATCTGTATATTCCTGTGCGGTTTCTTTTCCAAAAAACAAAGGATACCACGGCTCAGTAAAAAATTCCATAGACATAGAATGAATTTCTGCGGTTTCCATTCCAATGTCTGCATGCTCACGAATAGGGTCCTCTGCTGCCAGATATCCCTGAAAAGCATGACCGCATTCATGTGTCATAACATCTACATCACCGCTTGTTCCGTTGAAATTGGCAAAAATAAACGGCGCTTTATAATCCGGAATATAGGTCATATAGCCGCCTACTGCCTTTGTTTTTCTTCCGAACACATCAAGAAGCTCATTGTCCATCATAAAATCAAAAAATTCCTTGGTTTCAGGAGAAAGTTCCTCATACATCTGCTGCCCTGCCTGAAGGATTTCCTCCGGTGTTCCTTCCGGCTGTGGATTTCCTTTTGGACTGTATACCACCTCATCTGTATAAGAAAGCTTAGACAGTCCCAGACGCTCTTTTCGTTTTTCAAAAATACTTTCTGCAAAAGGAACCCATACTTCTTTTACCTGACGTCTTAAATTCTCGATTTCTTCCCGTCCATAGCAGTTTCTCTGCATACGCAGATAGCCTAAAGGCGTATAAGTTTCAAATCCCAGCTTTTTCGCCTGCAAGGTACGGTTTTTTACCAACTTGTCATACAGTTCGTCTAATTTATCCTGAATGCTTAAAAAGAATTCATTTTGCTTTTCCTGTGCTTCTCGTCTTATTTTCGCATCCTTGTGTTTCAGATACGGTGTCAGTAGAGAAAGATTTAGTGTTTCCTCTCCCCATGAAATCTTAGCGCTTGCCAAAAGCTTTTCATACTCTGTTACCAATGTATTTTCTTCCTGCATGAGAGGAATAATTTCTTCTGATACAGACTTCATGGCAATTTCCATATTTTTAAAAGCTACCTGTCCGATTTTTTCCTCTAATACCTCTCTGTATGGAGAATGGAACAGAATTTTCTGATACTCTACACACAAATTAGAATACTCCGGAATTTGTTCATCATAGTAATTCTGCTCTTTTTCATAGAATTCGTCTGTGGTATCAATGGTATGGCGAATGGAGCAAAGAGTTACCTGTGTCTGAATTTTATCGTTTAACCGATAAAACATTTTATGAATTTCAAACTGTTCTGCTCCGCTCTTTGCAGCTTTTGATTTTTCCATAATTTCCGAAAGCTCTGCTTTTGCCTTTGCAAAATCAATTCTTTCATAAGGCATGTCTTTAAATTTCATTCTGTTTTCCTCCCGCTTAGTATAGATTTTTCACCTTAAATTCTCGCTCTGTTTCTCTTCTCTGGTCTTTCTTGGCAATATCCTGACGTTTGTCATATAATTTCTTTCCTTTTGCCACTCCCATTTCCACCTTTACAAGACTGCCTTTAAAATATACCTTCAAAGGCACCAGAGTATAACCCTTTTCTCGAATTTTACCCTCAATTTTTCGTATCTCATAGGAGTGAAGCAAAAGCTTTCTTACACGTAAAGGGTCTTTATTGAAAATATTTCCCTTTTCATAAGGACTGATGTGCATACCGAAGATAAAGACCTCTCCCTTATCAATTTGAATAAAGGACTCTTTAATACTGCATTTACCCATGCGAAGGGATTTTACTTCTGTGCCCGCCAGAGCAATTCCGGCTTCGTAAGTATCTTCAATAAAATAATCATGATAGGCTTTTTTGTTGTTTGCAATCAGGCGATTTTCTGATTTTTTTGCCATATCCTACCCCATCCTTTCTATTTTGAAATCCACTGTCTTTGTATTCTCATCTGCATTTTCCACCCAGACCTTCACTCTCTGCCCCATTCTGTAAGCTCTTCCTGTCATATCTCCTACAAGGCAGTATCTGTCTTTATCAAAAGTATAGTAATCATCCGTCAGACTGTTTACATGCACCAGACCTTCCACAGTATTATCCAGCTCTACATAAAAGCCCCATTCTGTCACACCGGAAACCGTTCCTTCAAAAGCTTCCCCAATATGCTGCTTCATATATTCTGCTTTCTTCATCTTAATGGTTTCCCGCTCTACTTCTTCTGCCCTTCTCTCCATAGCGCTGGACTGTCTTGCCACTTCCTCCAGAATTCCTTTGTAATGTTGGATTTTTGCCTCTGTCATTTTGCCGCGAAGAGTTTCTTTGATAATTCTGTGTATCTGTAAATCAGGATAACGGCGAATAGGTGATGTAAAATGGCAGTAATATTTTGCTGCTAAGCCAAAATGTCCGGTATCCTCCACTGTATATTTTGCCTGTTTCATAGAACGCAAAATCAATCTTGCAAAGAAAGGCTCACATTCCATTCCTTCCAGCTCTTTTAAAATCTTCTGAACTTCCTTGGGAGAAATGGTTTCCTTTCCTTTTTTTACTTTTATGCCTGCCTGATGAACCATCTCCAGAACCGTCTCCATTTTTTCCATATCCGGATTCTCATGGGTTCTGTATACAAAAGGCAATCCCAGCATACAATATTCCTCTGCCACGGTTTCGTTGGCAGCCAGCATGAAATCCTCAATCAGGCGGGTAGCAATATTCTGTTCGTAAGGATAAATATCGACCACTTTTCCCTTCTCATCTAAAACCAGCTTGCTCTCCGGAAAATCAAAGTCAATAGCGCCTCTTTTCTTTCTTCTGTTTCGAAGAAGCTCTGACAGCTCTTTCATCTGGAAAAACATAGGCAACAGTTCTTCATAACGTTTTGCAAGTTCCTCATCTTCCTGCAAAAGAATTTTCTTTACATTTGTATAGCTCATTCTTTCTTTTACATGAATGACACTTTCCACGATGCGGTGAGAAACGACTCTTCCCTTTTTATCAATATCCATCAGGCAGCTAAGAGCCAGTCTGTCTTCTCCTGCATTTAAGGAGCAAATTCCGTTAGAGAGCTTCTTCGGCAGCATAGGAATAACTCTGTCTGCCAGATACACACTAGTCCCTCTTTTTAAGGCTTCTTTATCTAAAGCGCTGTTGTACTGAACATAATTGCTCACATCTGCAATGTGTACGCCTAAATGATACAAATCCTCCTCTTTTGTAAGAGATACGGCATCGTCCAAATCCTTTGCGTCTTCTCCGTCTATGGTCACCATGACAACGTCCCTTAAGTCCTCTCGGCCGTAAAAATCTCCTTCATTTAAGGTTTCTTTGATACGTTCAGCCTGTTTTGCTACCTTTTCGGGAAATTCCATAGGCAGTTCATAGCTTTTTGCCACACATAGAACATCTACGCCGCATTCTCCCGGTTTTCCCAGAATTTCAATGATTTTCCCCTCCGGAGAACGTCTTTTATTTCCGTGGTCTTTGATTTCTGCAAGAACCTTATCTCCATCCTCTGCTTCCAATGATTTCCCCGCAGGAATAAACACGTCTTTTAAAAAACGTTGATTATCTGTAACGACGAAACCAAAACCATCACATTGCTGGTAAGTTCCCACAACTTCCTTTGTACCTCTTTCCAGTACCTTGACAACTTCTCCTTCACATCGTTTGCCGTCTTTTCCGTCTTTTTTCACTACAATCTGTACCGTGTCTCCGTGAAGAGCTGTTCCGATGCTTTCCTCCGGAATAAAGATATCTTCTTCTGCCTCCGGAATTTCCAAAAAGCCAAAGCCTCTGGGATGACTGATAAAAGTCCCTGTATAATACTGACCTTTTTTCCTGTCGCCTTTTACCTGTTTTTTCTCTGTTTCCTTTTCTCTTTTTATCCCGCTGTTTCTGACTGCTTCATATCTGCCTCTTTTGTTGATACTGATTTTTCCTTCTTCCAGAAGCATATCTAAAATTTTATGAAGCTCCTCCCTCTTTCCTGCGGGAATTTGAAGGAGTACCGCCAGCTCTTTTGCACGCATGGGCTGGTATTCCTTGCAGCACATGATTTCATATACAATTTTTTTTCTTTTTTTAATTTGTTGATTTTTTTTCAATGTTTTTATCCTCAAAAAAGATGACACCCTTGCAATGCAAGAGTGTCATGATTAAAATTTCAAATTCAATACCAAAGCCAACACAAAGAACAATACACCAAGAATTTTTGTCACTTTTACTAAAGTACCTTCCATGGAGCGTCCTTTATTTTTTCCCCAGTAAGTCTCAGACATACCTGCAAGACTTCCAAGCCCCTGAGACTTTCCTTCCTGCATCAGAATGATTACAGATAATGCAATACAATCTATAATGAAAAGCACAGTTAAAGCAATTCTTAAATATTCCATCGTTACACCTCCTAATTGCTAAGCACTACAAGTGTAACACAGGAACTTTGCAATTTCAACTATTATTTTTCATAAATGGATTTCTGTACTGTGCTTCTTTACCTAAATCGTCTTCGATTTCCAAAAGCCGATTATATTTTGCTGTTCTTTCTGCCCTGCACGGCGCTCCTGTCTTTATCTGTCCGGTTCCCGTTGCAACTGCCAAATCAGCAATAAAGGTGTCCTCACTTTCTCCTGAGCGATGAGAAATAATGGCACGATATCCTGCCTTATGCGCCATCTCCACTGCCTCCATAGCCTCTGACAGACTTCCGATTTGATTTACCTTAATTAAAATGGCGTTTCCTGCACCCATTTCAATTCCTTTTTGAAGACGTTTTGTATTTGTAACAAACAAATCATCTCCTACCAGCTGTACCTTATCTCCCACTCGCTGTGTCATTTTCACCCAGCCTTCCCAGTCCTCTTCACAAAGTCCGTCTTCAATGGAAACAATGGGGAATTTTTCTAAAAGCTGCTCATAATAATCAATCATTTCCTCTGCACTTTTTCTCACTTTTTCGCCTCGCATAAAGCTCTGTCCCGGAAAATAATACATACCGTCTTCATAGAGCTCGCTTGCTGCCACATCAAGAGCAAAAGAAATTTCTTTTCCCGGTATAAATCCCGCTTCCTTCACTGCCCTTACCATATACTCCAACGCTTCTTCCGCTCCTTTTAAGTCCGGTGCAAATCCGCCTTCATCACCTACGGCTGCCGACAAGCCTTCTGACTTTAAAATTTCTTTCAGCTTATGATATACTTCCGTACACATGCGAAGCCCTTCCTTAAAACAGCATGCGCCTACGGGCATAATCATAAATTCCTGAAAATCCACGGTATTATCTGCATGTTTCCCCCCTTGTGTCAAGCTAATGACACAAAATTTTTGTAATTTGTCCAACAGCATTTTAACTGCAGATTTTCTGTGCCTGCTCTACATACTTTACCAGTTCATCAGCAAAATTCCATTCAATTTCTATTCGCTTATCATTATATACCTTGATACCACGAATAAAAGTTACTGCAATCTCTCTGGTTAATTGCTTATTTCCTTCGATCAGGTCTGTCAGGCACTGTCTGCCATCGGGCGGAAGTTCAAATAAACGTTCAGCCGCTTCACTCTGTTCTGTCTCCATTTGCGCTATCGCTAAGGTTTCTTTCTCAATTTGTTTATCCAGCTTGTCATTTTTTCTGGTGAACTCTTCTTCTGAGATTTCTTCCATTGCATATCGCATATATAGTTCAGTCTTCTGGTGCTTGTATCTGCTAATACTGTCTTTGGCATCCCGAATCTTTTTTGCAGGTCCATTCACTTTTGATTTTAATTCTGCTTTCTGTAATTCGAGTACCGGTTCAGCATCATCACTGATCTTTGCAAACAGCTTTATTGCCCTGAAAATCATCTCATTGAACTCGTCATCATATAAATTGTCTGTTACACAATCTTGATTTGCCGCATTAAATTTCCTTGGGCACTTAAAGTGCGGATTGCATCTGGTTACATGCTGTAGATTCTGACCGCATCCCCCACATTTTACCAATCCTTTCAGCGGATAATTATTATTGTGGGTTTTGCTCCTCTTTCTGGAATTTAATTCCAACTTTTCCTGTACAGCATCAAACACCTCTTTAGAAACAATCGCTTCATGCGTACCCTCAACCACAATCCAGTCTTCTTCTTTTGTTTTCAAATGCTTATTACTTCCTACCGAAGCAACTTTCCACTTGCCGCCAATCGTAGTTCCCGTATACGTTTCTGTCATCAGTATCAGTCTTACAGTTACCGGATACCAGATATATTTTTCTGTTGTTTTCTTCACACCAGTTTTCAGAACTTCTCTTTTATATTGACCTGGACTCATAATTTTCTGCTCATTCAGGTAACGTGCCAGCTGAGTAATATTCATTCCATCAAGATATTTCTGAAATATCATCTTCACAACAGGCGCTGTCTCCGGATTAATCACGAGGCTGGTCACATCTTCATCAGGCTTCAAATATCCATACGGTGCTCTCGCTCCCATATATTTTCCAGCTTTCTGACGCTGTATCAAAGTTCTTTTTACTTTAACGGAAGTATCAATGCTATGATGTTCGTTAATAATATTTCTGAAACCAACATCTATTCCCGGCATACCAGATTCATATTTCATACTATCAACATTATCATTGATCGCTATGAATCTCACATTCATAAATGGAAAAATTTGTTCCAGATATGTGTCAACCTCTATATGATTCCTGCCGAATCGAGAAAGGTCTTTCACTATAATTGTGCTGACTTTTCCATCTCTTACTAATTCCATCATACTTTGGAATCCTGGGCGATCGAAATTCGTTCCACTATAGCCATCATCTTTGAATTCTAACACTTCCGTATTTTTGAACTCATTTTTACTGGCTATGTATTGCCCAATCACAATTCTCTGATTGGTAATACTATTGGATTCATCCAGCATATCCTCATCTTCCAGCGACAATCTTAAATACTTTACTATGCACTTACCATCTGACATCTGATCACCCCCTCCTCTAAAATTTCTGATAACGCCTGTATTTCATCTTGAAATTTAAATTCGATCTCTATACGTTTGTCTTCATATAAAGAGATTTTCTTTATATAAGAACGGACAACATCTTTTGTAAGGAATTCCAAATTCTTTCCTTTACTGAATTCAGCAAGCCACGAAAAGTTCTTTTTACACAATTTTTCTGTAATTTTTCTACTCTTCTCAATTTCTTTCTGTCTTGTAACCAGGTCTTTTTCGACCACGGTTATTCTTTCTGTCATACGATTATATGCATCCGTATCAATCTCGCCCGAAACATATTGCTCATATAATTCAAATCGTCTTGCTTCGTTCCTTTTATTGAGCTGAACAATCTTACTCTGTTCCCTGTTCAAATATTTTTGGAATGTTTCAAAATATTCATCATTAAAGCGTTTCAGTTGCGTTTTTAATTCACATACTGTTTTTAGCTGCATGATGAGTGCCCGATACACCAGTTCATCAATTACTTCTTCTTTCCAGCGATTACAGTTATATTTTTCCTTGGAAATTTTTGCATAATTACCACAAATGAAATAGTAATTGTAATACAAAACACCATTCTTTTCGCTGTAATAGTATCTCCGAACCATATTAGCGCCACAGTCACCACAGTATATCAATCCAACATACTTATTATCCTGTTTTCCATGAGTCTGCATATTCGATAAATCTTTTTTGGGCAATGCTTTCTCCTGCTTTAATTTGATTACATTTTGTACTTTTTCAAATAATTCAGCACTCACTATAGCCTTATGGGTATTCACATGTTCAATCCATTCTTCTTTATCCAACATTACATTTTTTTCTTTTGTAAGAAGTGAGGTTCTTGTTTTATGTGAATAAGTATTTCCCAAATAGTGCCTATTTTCCGCAATCTGTTTAATTACAGATGATTGCCAATGCATATCCGTTTCGTCAATTCTATCCAAGAATAACTTCCCAGTTCTTGCGTATACCCTTGGCGAAGCCAGCAGCATGGTATTAAACTCTCTCGAAATTTTCAAATATGACTGCCCTGCAGCAAGTTTTTCAAATATTTCTACTACATACGGTGCAGTTAAAGGATCGGGAACAGTAGTAGATTTTCCTTTTTCATCTCTAGCTCTCTTATACCCATAAGGAGCATCTCCACCACAATATTCACCTGACTCCATCTTAATTTTCATAGCACTTGTCATCTTTACTGATGCATCTTTTGCGTACATATCATTTGCAAGATTCGATATCATGATTCCCAGCATCTGATTGTCACATTCTGGACTGTTACTGTCATAGTTATCATTGACTGATATAAAGCGCACCTGCATAAATGGAAATATTTTTTCCAGGTATTTTGATACTTCTTCCAAATCTCGACCAAATCGTGATAAATCCTTTACTATGACCGTATTTATTTCTTTTGTTTTGATGTCACCAAGCATTCTCACAAAGTCATCTCGATCAAATTTCGTACCTGATATACCGTCATCCTTATAAAACTTTACAACTTCAATATCCGGATGAGATTCTGCGTAAGAAAGAGCGATCAGTTTCTGTGTCTCCAGCGATTCTCTCTTCTCACCATTGATATCTACAGATATTCTGGTATAAATACCAGCTTTCCAGATTTTCTTCGGTGATGCCTGCACAAATGCTTCAGCCTGTTTCATCTGGCGATTTTTTGTTCTTGCCATTATACAGCCACCTCCTGTTTTGTTTTTCCAATCTGTTCTGCCAGTCTTGCAGCTGTTACCAGTTCATCTTGGAAGCGGTAAACAATCTCTATTTTTTTTCCTTCAAATACATTTATTTTTTCCACATACTGAAGAAGCATATCCCTGTCAAGATCTCCCAGCGATGGTTTCTCAAGAAATGTGTTCACCCATTCTTCGCACAGCAGTTTATTTTCAAGGAGATCTTCCATATACTCTTCCTGCTTTTCAATATTGTTTTCCAGACTTTTAATTTCTGTCTGATACCGTTCTCTAAGCAAAGCGTAGTCATCTCTAGAAATAACTCCTGACGCAAGATTTCCCGATAATGAATGTAACAACTTATAATATTTATTGACTTTGTTTCGTAATCCAAGTATCTGGTCGTCATGCTGTACCAACGCCTGTGTATCCAAAGAATTCTCTTTCAAATACTCCACTGCACTTCGTATGGCATCCGTCATCTTACTGTACATTTTTAAAGAATCCATCACCAGCTGAATCAGCACGTCTTCTCTGATGCTATGTCTGGAGCATTGATCCTTCTTTTTATTATAAGAAGAACAGATATAAAAAACTGTTTTTTCTCCTTTATAACTGTTAGTTCGCCGGATCAGATTACCTCCACAGTCTCCACAGGATAATAAGCCACCAAACAAATAAAGTCTGGTTTCTCCGGGTGCTATCCTGGTATCCTTTGCAAGTAGCATCTGAACCGTTTCATATTCTTCTTTTGTAACGATACCTTCATGATGATTTTCAAAAATCACCCATTCTTCCTTTGGTAATGCCCTCTGCACCTTAACTTTATAGTTAATTCTCTGGGATTTTCCCTGTTGAAGCACTCCGTAATAGATTGGATTCTTTAAGATACGGATAATTGCTACTGCTGACCACCTGGATGTCAGATGTGTTTGAAATGACGATTTGAAGTTTACTCCGGTCGCACGTTTGTAATCAGCCGGTGCAAGAACTCCCAGTTCATTCAGTTTATCTGCAATCAGCTGATTGCTCATGCCCTCCATCTTCCAGTTAAAAATATCTCTTACATGCTTTGCTGCAACCGGATCAATTTCTATCTGACTTTTATCAGCATCACACTTTTTATACCCATATGACACGTAATTTCCCACATATTCTCCAATATTTCTTTTTGCACTCAAGTGGCTTCTTACTTTTTGAGAATTCTGTCTGCAATACGTGTCATTAACAAAGGATTTCACCGGTAATACAAGATGCGTATCAGTAATGTTTGCTGTTTCAGAATCATAATTATCATTGATTGCTATAAATCGTACTCCCAGTTGTGGAAATACTTTTTGAATATACCGATCAACATCTATATGCTCTCTACCGAATCGAGACAAGTCTTTTACAATGATACAGTTGATTTCCTTATTTTCGATTGCCTTGAGCATTGCCTGAAAACCCGGACGCTTAAAATCAGTACCCGAAAAACCATCATCTTTAAATGTCTCAACAATAGTAATATCAGACGTCGATTTCATATAGTTATCAATCAAAATTGACTGATTTACAATAGATTCACTTTCAGCCTTATCTCCGTCCTCAATACTAAGACGAAGGTACTTGGCTGCTATCCAGATATTTTTTTGCATAAAAAACACTCCTATCCAAAGATTCTGCCAAAACAGAACCCTTAAATAGAAGTGCTCTATTCAAATTTAGTCCTGTTAGCATTATAGCACACTTCGTCTTCTGTGTGAATATGAAATTTTGTTGTTCCAGTTATTTCCTTATGCCAATCCAGCTTTCTTTGCTACAAGCTGTTTTGTACAGTCTATATAGGAAAGGGAAGCAGCTGTATTAAAAACACTTTTTACGACATAGCCCATATCTTCATATACATACGGGTTATCAGAGTGATTAAGCAGCACTTCCATCTTATTGCTTTTCCTGCTATCCAGCTCTGAAATCAAATCCTTGTACTTTGGCAAACTATCTCGGTCAATCTCTTTGATATCAACCGTTTTCAACGCCTCTAATCTTTCAACTGCTGTCATGGACATCGCCTCCTTTTCCTATAGTTACCATTATCGAAAATAAATATTCGTAACAGCTATGTAGTCTTCTCTTCCATTCCCATCTGAATCCGTACTGCTTTCAGTACCCGATCCAGGCTCCACTTGTTCACTCTTCCGCATTTCTCAATAATACATTTCGTAGAAATGCTCATAACCTGTTCAGCCAGTGCCAAGCTTCCTTTTCGGATTCCCGTCATATCATATTTGCTGATAAATACATGCGTTGGCAAATATCGTTTCTTATAAATTCTTGATGTCAGCGGAACTACCGTTATGACCGAACTGTATGTATTGGCTTTATTATTACTCACTACGATCACCGGTCTTACTCCACCTTGAACCGAAGTTGTCGGGAACATACCGAGATCCGCCCATAAGATATCGCCTCTTCGAATCGTCACTTGTCATCTCTCCAATCTTTTTTTATTTGTAAAGCATTCATAGCGCTATATTGGCTCCACAGGAATACGGCAGAGTTTCTTTCCCATAAGGAAAGCTCTGCCGCATAACCTCTATAGCCAATTTGATTATTAAACAGTGCTCGCTCGATTCTATTTATCCTCGATACCCCGAATCGTTACTCCCGCATATGCAGGAAGGGAATAATAACCTGCCCGGATGCACACTCCGGACCACAACCCGGAAACTCTCGTTTCCAGGCTCCAGCAGTTCATAGGTTTACCAGTTACAGACTTCTCAGGATCTGCAAGTGTATCGCATCTCATACATATCATCGCATCACCAGCCTGCCAGCTGGCTTCGGTCAGTGCTTTTTCGCAGCATTACAGACTGAACTAAAATCTTTGTTTTGTCTTATAATCCTATAGCGGCATCTTCCTCGTGCTCACTGTATGAAATGTCACGTCAGTTATTATTGGATATTCAGTTATCATGGTGCATTTTAGGAAGTCCTTTAACTTCCTCTAATTACTAAAGTCAAATGACTTTGGCAGATGCAAAAGATTTTGAAAAATTTTTTAAAAAAATTTATTCATATACATTTCACGCATCTTATTAAGAGTGGATTTCAGCTTGTATGACAGCATCTGTCTGGAAATCCCCATAATCTCCGCCATCTGTGTCTGTGTCTTGTTTTCAAAGAAAATGCCATAAATAATCATGCGTTCCTCTGAGTTCAGTTGATTGATCACTGTGTGAATATCCTGCTGTTCCATTTTTGTCAGTACACAGTGCTCCACATCACAGTTCAGATCTGGAAAATCCTCAATCATGAAGCCTTCTCCATCAATGGACTGACCGCTGTAAGGTACTTCTCTCAGCATCTTATCCACAACCTCACCCAGTTCATTCTTAATCTCAACTTTTTTTGCCTTGCTGCTTCTGTAAAAATTATTCATCGCATACGCAACTTCTTTTGTAATCTCGATCATTTCTCCATCAATATTTGCGTAATACTTTCCTTCATAAAAATATGGGTGTTCAATATACATATCCGTTCCTCCTGAATTTGAAATCTTGTTGCTCGTTTCAAATCCAGAAGGCGGACCTCTGTTTAGGATCATGCCTGCTCCGCCTTTATCCTGCCGGGATACGCCCGCAGTTATTGGCTGAGAAATTCAGGCACGAAAAAAAGCCCCAGTAGTTTTTTCTTAACTACTGAGGCTTTCGTCTCTTTATTGTATTCAGTTATCTATGCCTTCTTTCATCAGCATAATCATTGTATCAGGATAAAGTTCACAAAGTATCCGCAATATGTTCCCATAAGTTCATATCATTATTGGAATCGTACATATTTCAGTATAAAAAGTTCACGTGTTATTTTTCTACTTCTTTTCCATCTATATATAGTTGAAATTTATCAGGATTATTGACTACATCATAGTCCTTTCCGTATTCTACAGGTCTATATTCGGCTGTCATTACGGATTCCCCATCTTCAACATCCTCTTTCCATAAATAGATGTTCATATCAAGGCTCGTCGCATATCCCCTGTCTGTGGAGAATTTTGTCGAATAAAATGAATCATCCTTATACATCTGCAAAAGTTCTCTTGCAAAAGCTTCTTTATCCTCGATATGTCCCCGGTTAGCAACCACGGTAATATTTTCATCTCGATTTACGGAAAATGTTCCAACTACATCCGGTTCGCCTTCCTTATGACCAGATTCAGATTTCCCATAAATACTTCCTGCAGCAATTATCAAGATCACTGCTCCTGAAATCAATGCAATTATCTTTTTCTTCATATTTTTATTTTCCTTTTAGTTTTTTTACTGCGTAATTGATTACTTCTTCCGGTGTAGGTCTTTCTCCTTTAAGTGTCATTTTCTTCCATTCTTCCTGCACAGCCGGATCAGGATTATCAAATCCTGCATCTATGGCTATCTGCATTTCTCTGCGTACTTCTTCTGGTGTTGTGTTGTACTTTTCTGCAATCTTCTCATAAATAGTTTTCTCTCTCATTCATTTTCCTCCGATATGTAACTGGAATTATGTCTTGTTCTATAGAACCAATTTAGCATATTTCTATTATCATGAAAAGACACTTTACAATTTAAAGCGGAATAAAAAGTCAAAAAAAAGAAGAGCTACTTGCTCTTCCCATTTTGTCATATTACTCTTCCAATAATGTATGAATTACTTTGATAATTTTTTTCTGCTCTTTGATCGGAAGTTTTTCTATTTTCTCTGTCAGCTCATTGGTAACACCTGTAACTGAATGTGCCACAACATCAATCAAAAGCGTATCTGCTGAAACATCTAATGCATTTGCAATTGCAACAAAGGTATCCAATTTTGTAACTTTCAAGCCTCTCTCTATTACACTCACATGCGTTGGACTTAAATTTACTAATGCAGCCAGTTCCTCTTGCGTGAGATTTTTTGCTTCTCGTGCTGATTTGATTCGCTGTCCTACTGCTTTCAAATCCATCGTAACACCTCCTTCAGAACGAATAATCGTTCTGAATTTAGTATACTTGTGGATATCTTAAATATACAGAATCGCAAAACCAAGTTCTAATTCTACAGAACTATATTCAAAGTTTTTCTTTGCATTTTTGTAAAAAAGCGTTATGATTGAATCAGTTAAATCAAAGGAGGTATCAAATCATGAAATCACATAAATACTGGTCCTTAGGCGCACTTTTCTGTATGTTGGGATGCATTTATTCTGGAATCAAAAAATCTATGACTGCACATAAATACTTTGCTTATTCTTCATTGCTTTGTATGGGCATGTCCATTTATTCCGGTCACAAACTGGTTCCTCCAAAGAAGAAAAAAATCACTGAATCAAATAATAGTAAGAATAGTTAAATATAAAATTGACCTTTATTCATCAAAGACAAAGTTGCTGGAGAATATTTTTTCTCTCCAGCAACTTTCTTTATCTTTAAGCCATTGAAACACAATACTGTCCAATCAGCTTCGTCCAACTATTATATTTATTCTTTTCACACACCTTTCGGCAAATTTCATTTTCCATCAATACACAGAACATCTTATCATAATCAAATGCCCAAACAGCACCATTCACATGATTCTCCACTGCTTTCTGATCTATGCTTTTCAAGCGTGTGACCATTTTTTCAATTTCTCCATTTCCCAAGTTACCGATATTTTTGCAGATAAACCGAAAGAAATTCAACGTTGCATATTCGTCATACCAATGGAACTCTTCTGGATTGTTTTTAATTTTACTGGCTCGCTGCTGTTCTTTGATTATCTGATCAGCTACACCTTTCATCGAATCTTCGTATCTCATATTATTCACCTACTCTTCCTCTACGCCCAGTGACGGTTTAAATCTTTTATCCTTTGCCTGCGGTACCACGATCTCATAAAAATAAAATCCTAAATACCCAAGTGCCTGCTTCTTCATTTTATAAAATGAAGTCCTGCCTATTCCTAACTCCTGTTGTACTTCCACATCTGTCTTATTATAATGACTGCAAAAACAGGAATGAAGGATCTCACTGAGCATCACACCATTCGGTGCATAGAACTTAACCAGTGTCATTCCACGATAGATCATATCTGACAAGCCATAAATGATCATCAGGTTATTCATTTCCCGGTGCATCTTTGGCACATTCAGCTGATTGTTATAAATGCTCAGATAACTCAACGCATATGCCATATCTTCATTGATTTTCTCCTGGCACTCCATATCCAGTTCTTCTAACACAATCTGATTTTCCAAAATCAATTTCTGATAGCTTGTCATCAGTTCTTTAATATCAGTATAATGTCTTTCAATCGTTACTTCCAGATAATCCTGTGCATGGCTTGCCATCTGGAAGGTAATCTCTTTCATTGATTTAATTGCATAATCTCTGTCTGTCATCAGTTTCAAAATCTCCTTATCATCATCACACTAACTGGCGGTCTTTCAGACCAGTTCGCTTTCCCCATGATTTTGATGGGAAGCAATTACTTACTACAACTTGCAGAAGCGGATATCCAAAAGGCATTGTGGGAGCTGCCTTTGCTGACCGGAATCCATCTTCTTATGTAAAACCTGCAGGAATATAAAGGGAAAGTGACTATCCCTGCCGGTTAATAATCCAAATAATATCGTCTATACCAATCTCTCCTTATGCTGTTTTTCTCTCCATAAACCATTTATCCACTTCGTAAAACAAGTGGCTTTCCTGCCCCTGTATCATACAGGTGTACATCATTCCTACACCGCCTGCCTTTCTGCTGGCGCATCGCTCGATTTTCAAAATTCTGTCAATGCTATACTTTCTTCCATCCTCCCATGTAAAAAATATGGGAACCAGCTGTCCGTCTTTCCGAAACTCTGCCACTACATCTACATATACTTTGTTCATGCCGACACCTCACTATAAAATCTCGATTGCTCTTGGCGATGCCGGGATTCTGCGGATATATCCATTTAACTCCAACTGCTTGATTCTGGAAAATGCTGATGATGTTGATTTCACCCCGATCAATTTTCCAAATTCCCGTACTGTCGGCGGATATCCATGCTCCTTCGTATAATCCAAAATACACTGATAACTTTCTTTCTGTTTTCTGGTTAATGCTTTTTTCAAATCTATCCCTCCAATTACCCATGAAAATAACTGTGTGGATGGATCGTGTGCGTACCAGCGTCTAAGTGGGATAAGACTTTATCCTGATACATTGCCGCTCGCTGTATACTGAAATAACCAAACCGTCGTCTGATCTCATCTACAGTACGATCCAGCTTCTCTAACTTTTCCTTTTTCTCCTGATTTCCAAATAAATCCAACTGCACGGGAATATCATCTAACACAAGATCCGCAGCTCGGATTCCCAGGCTTCTAATGGGATGTTCCCATTTGTAATTATCTTTAAATAGCTGAAATGCTGCAGTTACAATCTCGTTTGTAATATTCGTTGGCTGTCGTAAATGTATCTGTCTGGAAAAACTATACAATCCATTATCTCGAACTGTAATTTCTACTGTTTTGCATTTAAATCCATGTTTCCGCAATCGTGCAGCTACACTTTCTGCCAATGCTATTTGAATGATCCAGACATCCAGATCATTTTCCAGATCTCTCGGTGTTGTAGTGCTATTACCTATCGACTTTACTGGAGCTTCATACCCTTCCTTGCAAACCGGATCTTCATCCCAGCCATTTGCGAAAGCCCATAATACATTTCCTATTTTTCCAAAATGGCTCTCTAACAACTTTTCGTCTGATTCCGCAAGTTGCCCGATTGTCCGGATTCCAAGTTTTTGCAATTTCTTATTTGTCTGTCTTCCGACATAAAGCAAATCTGACGCTGGAAGCTGCCATATCCTGTCTTTATAATTTTCTCGATTAAACTCTGTGATTGCATCCGGCTTTTTATAATCTGAACCAAGTTTCGCATAAATCTTATTCCAGGAAATTCCAATACTTACCGTTACACCCAGTTCGTATTTAATCCGATGGCTGATTTCTCTTGCAATCGTCATTCCGCTTCCTTTCAGATTTCTGCTGTCCGATACATCCAGCCAGGCTTCATCAATTCCATATGGCTCGATCTTGTCCGTATACTCCGAATAGATTTCTCTTGCCATCTTTGAAAATCTCAAATACAAATCCATCCGTGGTGGTACAAATATGATTTCCGGACAAATCTGTTTTGCCTGCCATAATGCCATTCCGGTCTTTACACCTTTTTGCTTTGCAATATAATTTGCTGTCAATACAATTCCATGTCTGGCTTCCGGATTGCCACCGACTGCCAGAGGCATTCCGGCAAATTCCGGATGATGCAGCATTTCTACACTGGCATAAAAACAGTTCATATCACTATGCAGGATCACACGCTCACTCAAACTTTTCACCTCCCAGCTGTTTCCTTCAATATGATGTCTTATCAATTTCTGTATGTTTAGTATATATCGACATTCCGGAGATAGTCAAGTAACATCTTGGTTGTATTTTCTCCGTTTTGGAGATTATTGTTGATTTTATTTCTAACATACGGTATAATGCATATAGAAAATTCAAATAGAAATGAGGCGAACAAATGCGTGATTTCGGGGAAATATTAGCAGAAAATAGAAAAAAGAAAGGATACTCTCAATCAGATCTGGTAGACCTGCTTTCTCAGGAAGGTATTCAGGTCACTACAAAAGCAATCTCCAAATGGGAGACCAATGCACGAGAACCAGCTTTACATGTTTTCCTGACACTTTGCCAGTTACTTGATATCGAAGATATATATGAATCCTTCTTTGGAGAAAATCCATATAACATTATGAGTGGATTGAATGAAGAAGGCAGAAATAAATTGATTGAATTTGCTGATATTTTGAAAGCTTCTAAAAAGTTTTCTCCACTGTCTGCAAAGATTATCCCATTCCATCATCCTGTAGAAATTACCTGGGAACCAGTTTCTGCTGGTACTGGAAATTACCTGGAAGATTCTGTAAAAGAAACCTATGACGTAGGACATCTTGCTCCTGAGCAGACTGACTTTGGTGTGCGGATCTCTGGTGATAGTATGGAGCCACTTTATCATACAGACGATGTTGCATGGATTCAGAAAAAAGATTCTCTTGCTAATGGTGAAATTGGAATCTTCTATCTCAACGGCAATACTTACATCAAGGAATTACACGATGAGCCAGATGGTGTTTATCTGATCTCTTTAAATCAAAAATATCGTCCTATCCAAGTTTTGGAATCTGACTCTTTTAAGATTTTTGGAAAAGTAATCGGGAAATGCAAAGGTGCAGAAATTCCAGGATTTCATTAGATTTCAACAGCAGGTTCATGATCCTGCTGATAACAATAAGCAAAGGAAGTGATTGAATGGCAATCAATAATACACTAAAAGATATTCGTGAAGAACGGAATCTCATTCAAGCAGATTTGGCTGAAGCCATAGGTTCCTGCAGCCAGACTATAGGCCGCATCGAACGTGGAGAACGTAATCCCTCTCTTGAGATTGCAATCCGGCTGGCACATTACCTGAAAGTGCCTGTAGAAGATATTTTTCAAGTTGAAGACTGAAGCACAACAGCCAGAAAACCGAGGAGTAAAATCCCCGGTTTTCCTTTTGCTCAAAAATTAGTGTAATCCTTTTACGAAGTCCACTGCGTTTTTCATATCTTCTTCATTCGGATGGCCTTTAGCAATACCTCCAACCAGTTTAAATGGTCCGAATGTGTCATACCCTTTACAGCCAAATTTTCCAACCACACTGGCATGTTTTTTATCCAAAATCTGCTCTATGGATTTATAATTCGCACTTCCACCATAAGTACAGATCAGAAATATCTTTTTGTCGTCCGGTAGATTCTTCTCTGCAAATTCCAATATCGACTGATGGAACTTTGAAAAATAGATTCCTGATGCAAACCCAATCATATCATAACTGCTCAGGTCTGCATCTGGCTGTTTCACAGCATCAATCAAATCCACCTGACATTCTTCTGCGATCCTCTTTACTAATTTTTCTGTATTTCCATGATGCACAGATACGTATGCTATCGCTGTTCTCATTTTTCTTCCTTTCTGTCTGCTCCATCAATCAGGTCATAGCTCATATCCAAAAAGTCCAATGTCTTCGCTTCACTGACTGAACCATCCAGTAAAATCGTGATCCAGTGCTGTTTATTCATATGGTATCCTGGTAAAAATCCATAAGCCTGAATAATCATGCTGGTCATTTCTGGATCGCACTTTACGTCCATAATGTCAACCAGATCATTTCCCTCTAATCCCAATTCCGATTTTTCAACTGTCATGATCACTGCATACCATTTTCCATTTTTATGTCGGAGTACTGCACTGTCCGGTAGTTTATTCCATAAATATTCCGGAATCGTGCCATACTGTTTCTGCACGTATTCAAAAATTTCTTCTTTCTTCACAATCTATTCAACTCCTGATTCTTCTGATATCCTGCCCATAATCATACCACATTTTCGTATCCCATACTACCTGCCAAATTCTTTTGCATTTTCCCGGTTCTCCTGACTTTAACTAATAGAGGGGTAAAACAGCAAGGACAGGAAGTGTATATACACTTCCGAAAAAACAGCAATTTAGGGAACCCTACCCTAAATTAAAAGCCCAGAAGTCACTACTTCGAAGAACCAAAGAAAGGAGAATCTGCCTATGGCAAAGAGAAAAAGAAATATACAGATTTTGTTTTGTGTTTCCCCCGAAGAAAAGAAGCTTATCCGTAGAAAGATGATTGAATCAAAGACCAAAAACATGGGAGCTTACCTTCGTAAAATGGCAATTGACGGTTATATTGTCAATACAGACACTACTCCATTAAAGAAACAATATGAAGAAATGCATAAGATTGGTGTGAATATTAATCAGATTGCCAAGAAAGTAAACAGCACCGGAGATCTGTATCCGGAAGAAATGCAAGAATTGAAAGAGATGGTGAAAGAATTATGGCGTATCTTAAGATCTTCCCCATTAAAGTAACAGACAAGAAAGCTCTGGACTACATCACGAATCCAGATAAAACAGATGAAAAACTGTTAGTTTCCAGTTTTGGCTGTTCCCCGGAAACTGCAGATCTTGAGTTTTCTATGACAAGAGAAATGGCAAAAAAGAATGGAATGGACAAAGGTGATAACCTGGCATTTCATCTGATCCAGTCCTTCAAGCCTGGAGAAGTTGATGCCGAAACCGCTCATCGCTTAGGGCAACAATTTGTAGACGAAGTACTGAAAGGAAAATATGAATACGTGATCAGCACCCATGTTGATAAAAATCACATTCACAATCACATCATCTTCAACGCTGCAAGCTTTGTTGATCATCACAAGTATGTTTCCAATAAGCGGAGCTACCATAAGCTCTGCAGAATCAGTAATCGTATCTGCCATGAAAATGGACTTGCCACCAGTATGCCGACCGGAGAAAAAGGCAAAAGCTATAAAGAGAACATGGAATATCATCGTGGCACCAGTTGGAAAGCCAAACTACGTGTCGCAGTTGATAAGGCAATCTGGACTTCCATCAACTATGAGGAATTTCTGCAAAAGATGCAATTAGCAGGATATGAAGTTCGACAGGGAAAACATCTATCCTTCCGTGCACCAGAACAGAAAAACTTCACTTATATGAAATCTCTTGGAAGTTACTATAGCGAAGAAAATGTCCGTATCCGTCTGGCTAAAAACCGTGGCAAAGTGAAAACTCCAAAGCATTTGTCCAGAGAAGCTCGCCTATATATCAATATCACCACTTATGTTACGACCGGCAATCGAGAAGGATTTGAACGTTGGGCAAAGCTCAATAACCTGAAAGAGGCGGCTCGCACCTTTAACTATCTTTCCGAAAATAATCTACTGAATTATGAGGATTTCCAACAGCATGTTTCTGATGTTGATGCTTCTGTTAAAGCGGCTGAGCAGAGAATAGTACAAATCACCAGTGAGCTGAGTACACAGAAAGTCATTCAGAAACACTGCGATTCTTACCGGCTCTGCCGTAAAGTGATTGAAGATTGCAAATCTGCAAAAAATCTAAAAGCTTACCGTACCAAGCATCAGGCAGAATACCAGCTCCACGATTCACTAAAAAAAGAGCTGCAGGATCTCGGTATTACCAAAATCCCGAGCTCTAATAAAATTCAGAAGCGGATTGAACATCTTGAATCTGAACAAGCTGCTACTGTCCGAGAAAAACAAGAATTGCAGAAAAAACAGAAAACACTAGATATCATCCAGCAGAATTTCACAGTACTGCTCAATGCTCCTCATATATCAAACAACGATATCAATCGTACCGTTGCACCACCACTTCAACACTAATATCAGAAACGTTTTAAACCGTATAACACAAGAAAACTGATTCCACCGCAATGGATCAGTTTTCTTTAAATAATGCCTACTTCATTTTTCTCTTTTTATATAATCCTACAATCAAACCAAGACTAACAATCGCTATTAAAAACCATGCAACTATATTTGTTGTATCTCCGGTTTTTACCGTATTTATTATTTTCTGAATAGTATTTGGCTTATCTGGTTTTGAAGGTGTCGGATCCTTTGGCTTATCTGGATTGCTCGGTGGTGTTTCTGATGAAACCCATTCAGCTTTTGGCTCTATCGTTACATTATATTCTACATTCCCATTGATTTCAGATGGAATATTAACAAGGAATGGAGCGGATTCAAATTTATCTGTACCACTTTCTACATTTCCAATCTGTGCAAGCAGATAAATTCCTTCATCCAATTCTCCAAAACTCGTGCGTCCTGAAGTATCTATTTCTTGCATTAAGCCGGAAATATTATTTTCCTTCGCAAATGCAAACAATTGTTTTGCTTGTTTTTCTCTTGCTTCTGCACTGGTATCTTGTAATGATATGTCTGAATCTTTAAAACCATCTTCCCAGACCAGCTCATCATTTTTCATATATTGAATTGGAAATATCGAGAACTTTGCTCCGGAAAGAATCACTTCTTTATCCGAACTATTTCTCCCCTTATAAATAATTTGAATGCTTCCTGTTCTGCTTCCTGCTTCTGCATGGATTGTTGAAATATCTATAAAACTACCGATAAGAAAAAGCATAACGAATAAAATAATGTGAATACTTCTTATCTTCTTTCTCACTTTACTTTCCTCCTTTTTCTATCTCGTATACTATAAATTATCTTTTATAACAATTCCAATATTTTTAATATTATGAATCTCATCTTTGCCTCTCCAAAAGATTCTTAAAAATTCTACATTACTTCAAGAACTCGAATTGCTATCAATCCAATTCGAACACTAAGCACTTCTGCTGGATTATTAAAATCTATATTCGTTATTTCTATTATTTTCTGCAAACGATATGAAGCAGTTCGATAATGAATAAACATTAATTCAGAAGTCTTTTTTAAGCTTTGGTTGACATTCAGATAACATTCCAATGTATCAACCAGCTCTCCATTTTTCTGAATATCGTACTGGCGAAGTTTATTCAATGACTCCGGTATAAACGCTTGCAACTGATTTATATCTTTCATCTTTTCCAGTACCTGATAAAAGAATCCTATCTTTGTACTATCTATAACTGACTTATAGATTACTACAACAACCAACGACTTCAAAGGAAACTGCATGTAATGACACCAATGAAATATCATGAGCAATATACAAAAGCAGCATAAAATATCGCCAGCCATAGCATGGCTGACGATACAAAAATTTATTATTTTTTATTGTCCTCTTGACGGGGAGCATACCATTATTATAGTGGTTTATTTTTTTATTCCAATGCAACAAACATGTAAAATGTCTGATGTATTTTTGCAAGTTTTGTTCCATAGCAGTGTTTATCTTATTTTCCGTCTTCTTCTGAAAAACAGAATCATGATAATACTTATGGCAAATAGTAACCATACATGCCTGCTTGTTTCCAGACGAACCCCTGTTTCCGGTATTAATTGTGTGTTTTCGTTTGTGATTTTTAACTCAATCACGTCTCCTCGTGCAGCCTCAATCCGCTGTTTCATGACAGCTGTATTTCCATTCGATGTTGCCTGCACTGGATTTGAATACTTATCATTCTCTTCTTTTTTAGAAATCGAAACAGCGTATTTTGATGTATCAACAGTTTCTGTTATTATGATATCCGAAGATATATCTACATTTTTTAATGTAACTTTATCTCCATGTTTCAAAGAAGTTCTAATTGTCTTGCTACGCAGCTTTTGACCATCTTCCCAATAGAGAATTTCCATATCAAATGGCTTCTTGCGGTTTCCAAGTGGACCAGTGACTTCCTTTGTAATCTCAACCGTCACCCCGCCTTTTTGCGGATGATTGACGATATGTCTGTCCGAAACAGCTCTCCAGGTATTTGTCATCGGTGATTTCTCATATAGGAATAAAATATCGGATTCTACATCGACCATATATAAATTAAAGTTATCCTGATACTGTGTTTTGGTTTTATCTGCTTTGTCCTTTTTGTTTGGAGTAACAGATTCTACCATCCAGTATCGTCCGTTCTCAAAGTCCTCCGGTAATTGAAGCATTCCATTTTCATCTGTTTCTAAGGAACGATACGTCGTACACGTTTTTCCATCCTTTTTCAGAACGATATCGTCCTTGCTCTGTGTATTGTCATAATCTACTGTATATCCTGTATCATCCGCATATTCTTTTGTAACATCATCATACGGTACTTTGTAGAACAGAAAACCTGCACCAGCAAGTCGGTTTCTTGGAAGATCATCCGTCTTTAAGAAACTTCGTTCAGCAAGATTGAAATGCAGATTCTGCACTTCCAGTTCCATCTTGGAAACATCCTTGAACTCATTCTCATCCTTCGGGAATAATTGTTGCCCATTTGAATCGAAATACTGAATCTCTGGATAAATAACTTCATAATATAGGAAACCATCCCCGTATTCCGAAGAATAATGTGTCTTTCCTATCTCAATTTCTTCCACCTTATATTCCACCGGATTTCTGTCCTGGAATAGTGGAACATTGTCGACTGTGTGTTCCCATCCGTTCTCTTCATTCAGCAAGAATTCCTGTCCTGTAGAAATTCCATTCTGATACAATCTGATTTTCACCTGTTTTTCCATCAGTGCATCATTTGGATTTCCCCATGTCTTTTTGATATGCAGAGTGCCTGTTTTAGCAAAATTTCGGATATTAAGGCTGGTATCTCCTCGCTGAAGCAGAACAGATTTTCCGTCTATCTTACCATCAACTGGTGCCTTAACAGCCTCCTGATTTTCGTTAGCCTCCCTATCCACCAGTTTTGCATCAGTGATTTTGAATGCTCCATTGGCAATCTCAACTGTGATCTGTATATCTCCTGTGTCTACATATCCCGTCGGTAAGTTTGTCTCTCGCAACAAATACGTCTCAGTTGCTGTTCTGTTCTGTTTGTTTTCATCTTGTAACGGAATGTGAAGTTGTGCGATTCCGTATTTATCAGTTGTTACCGTTTCCTCCTCAAAACCGTTCTTACTGACAGCAAAATTGATCTTCTCCATTCCCTGTCCGGTAGACTCATCAAATTTGTTCAGTGTGAGTATTCCCTCTTTCTGATAACGGTTCTCCAATTCAATAGTAAGAGTCTCACCACCGCGTCCAATTCCACGTCCTGTGAATTGAATTCCACTTTCTGGATATGCTTCCCATGAATTTACATTATCTCCTTGTTCATGAGAATTGCGAACATTGTACCAACCTGAAAATTTCACATTCGAATCTTTTGGCTTATAGTTGTACTCTTTTAATGTGTATTTCCAGAATGAGTCCGCCTTAACGATCCACGTACAGCTTGTATGTGTATCATCTGTCCATGTACCTACAACTTCTATTGGAGCATCCTCCGCTTGCGGAGCTTCTGCATCCGGTTTCTGGCTATCTTCTGAAGGAAGCACAAGTTTCATATGCTCATGAAATGCAGGTGGCTGAGGTTTTCCATCTAAAAGCTTTTCATCCATATCTACCTGGATATAATAATCTTTCTTGACTTTCTCTATTGCTTCCGGCATTCCGACAAAATCTTTCTTTACTGTCAGGTAACCATTTTTTGCTACAATACGTCCGTCAATATGCCACCCATCGGACATTTCACTTTTGAAAGAATACCAATAAATGGTGAAGAATTCGGTATCTAATTTCGATGGCGGAATCTCCCTGTCTCCGATACGAATCATACGTCCGCTTTCACGAATTGTCTGGAATACCTCTTCATCGGAAGGAATTCTATCTATCTTGTAGATATAGTCTCCATTTCCAATATATCCCTCATCTGGTTTAGTTCCCTGCAAAAGTTCTTGCACTCTCTTATTTCCATCCGCATACTGTTCCCACGTAGATGGATTCTTATTTCCAAGAACTGGAACATCATGCAATATACTTGCCTTCACATTACAGTTTGCCACGGCAACCGCACTTGTATAATCGTCTACATTCGTGGTTGGTAATGCTACCGAACCATCTTCCGGCATCGCTGACTTACAGATATAAAACTGTACCTGTTTTCGATTTTGGTTACTCACCTTACGCCACGCTGCATAGAGGGTGATTGGCTGTCTTGCATTATTATTTATAAGATCAGAAATAGAATCCCCTGCACCGCATTCCTGCCACTTTCCGTCTTTGTTTCTGTAATCCCAATGATCGAATTCATACTGTTCCAACTCTTTGCTGTCATTATCTTCATGATCATAAACCAGAGGATATGGTGACTTAACGTTATGTTTTCCAGCTTCTATTTCATTCTCATAATCATCTGTATGTCTTGTCTTATTCTCAACCTGAGGGGTCAACTTAGCTTCCTTAGGAAGTTTCTTCATATAACGAGTTGTATTATAGATAACCCTGACTGCCCCAGACTCCAGCGGTTTGTCTGCGATCACCTCATAAGATGAGTTAACATTCGGAATTTCAAATTTTACCTTATCATCGCCGGACGGTTCCGGAAGAACCTCATTTTCGTCCCTGTCATTAGATGTACAACTCCAGACAATCTCCTTGCCATAATACTCACCTTCTAAACTTGCCCTCTTTGGTACTTCCACAGTATATGCTTCCCCATGGCCTACATACTGTCTCTTAATCGCCTCTCTTTTAGTCAGGTTCAGTGGATCCAACACTTCAATCAGATGAAAACTTCCCTCTACACTGAAATGTCTTCCTGCCAGCCCAACCTGAGAAGAAAGTCCTGTCAAACGATCAAAATAATTTTCGATTCTGTCTGGATTCAGTGGGTTTGGCTGTGAGAAATAATAGACAGATACATCTTTCCCGTTTTTCAGGACAGGAATATACCATGTACCATCGTTGTCCTTATAAGGGTGCTGTACAAACACACGGCTGTCTGTCGCATAACCAAACAGAATCTTCTCTTTCTGATCTGCACCGGGCTCCAGCTTGCTCGGAGTGAAACCAAACTCACTGTAAATTTTAGAAATCGTATCATCTGGTTTAGCTCGCAAATAATAACGACTGGCTCGGCCACTGTTTGCTTTGATTATGTAATGCTGCTCAGCATTGAGGTTCTTTATCAGCTTATAATGTCCATCGATAAATACATAAAAACTGATATTTGCTTCTTTTGTTGCTGCCGGTTTTTCTGTATTATCAGGAACAATCACATATGGACGTACTGCATCATCTGGCTTAATAGTAAAGCTCATGGTATGCTCTTCTTCATTTTTACTCCATGTAACTGCTGAAAGAGTACCATCTTCCTCTCTGCATTCCCAGTTTATATCCTGCGTTTGTTCTTCTACACGCGGCTTTGTACTAACTGTTCTTGTAAGTGTTGACTTTCTTGCAACAAAATCAATTGCCGGAAGATCACGCAAAGCTGTTTGGCTGTAAACCTGTCCATCGTCATCCTGTACTGTCACACTGTAAAAACCGTTATATCTATCATCGTCGTGTTCGAGTAAGGTCTTTGCACTCATTGTGGCAATATTCTGTCCGTCTGGCAGGTAATACACATCCATCGGCTCTCCGGACTTTCCTATATAAATACATTCATGACCTTCTATCGTGTATTTCCCTGCATTATGGATTGTATCGTAATCTCTCTTGGAATAATAAAAACGCTCTTTTGCTCCATTTTGAATAGAACCATCGTAATGAAATTTTTCAAAATGCTTTTTTAACTCATCATTAGAAATATAATAATAAACTGTTCCCGGCTTTGTTGTAGTATCTTTTATAACAGGAATTTCTTCGTTTAGAACATTATATCTCTCATAATTTACAAAAGTATAGAATTTAATGTTCAAGGTTGCTGGTGCAAAAGTGCTGCATGCAACCGTATATGGTTGCTCTATCTTCCCAATAGAAAAGGTTAGTTTATCGCCCTGTTTCACCGGAAAAATTGTTTCATTTTCATCCTCACTGGCACAAAGCCAGTCGCTTTCCTTCGTATCTCCTGGATCAACGGAAATTGTGACCGCAGAATCTTTCTTATAGTAACTCACCGTTCGATTTCCATCCGGATTGATCACTGTAACCGAATAGAAACTGTTCTTATTCTGCTTAATCTGGTCTGAATTATTATCCGGAATTTTTTCGCCATCAGATGCTCCTTTTGGCATATAATAAACGTCTGTTGGTACAGTTGTTTCCTGCTTGTCCAGGTTATAAGATACATATTGCTGTCCTTTATAAGTTACCACTGTCGCCTGTGCTAATGTCTTCTCACCACGGACTGTATATGGAAAATAATTTCCGGACTGTGTTTCCTCTGCATTCAAGCCGAACTCTCTATAAATCTCAGCAAGATCACTGACAGATAAATAGCATCTGCCCTGACGGTTCCATTTATACACCTTTTTCAGAGAATCAGCCGGCAGCTTTCGAACCTCATTGTCTGCATATATATAAAACTGAATGTCAAAGGCTGTCTGATCCGCTCTCTGGATCACATAAGACTGTGTGATCTTTCCGATTGTGAACCTCGTCTGGTTCCCTGATTCCCGTATACCATCTATCACCTTATCATCTGTTCCCATACAGGTCCATTCGATCTGGTCTGTCTGGTCCGACAATTGGGGATTAAAATCAGCCACAGCTTCTTCCACTACAGTTCCTGTTAATGCATAACGAATCCGATCCTGCCCTTCTCCCTTTACCTCTACGGAATAAAACGAGTTGTCCTTTTTTACAGAATCTTTTAAATTTAATGCAACGCCTTTTCCATTTGGAAGGTAGTAAACATCTATCGCTTCCCCTTGTTTATTCTGTCCATAATTGTAAGAAACATATGTCTTTCCGGATTCTGTGTCTGTATAAACTTTTCCGTATTCTATCCCGCTTTTTCCCCGGTATGCAGATACAAACTTATTATTTGCATCCGGATTCTGATTCTCACCATTTTTCACAAATCCAAATTCTTCATATATCAGGAGCAGGTCCTCCATGGAAACACCATAATAGGTAGTTCTTCCGTCTTTCCATGTTGCAATGCCAGTAATGTCATTATGCTGAAGCTTTACCTTGTTTCCGTCGATAATGACATAGAAATCAATATCAAAGCCTTCGGAAATCTCCTGAAGTTTCGGTGATTCCTCTTGTGCAATCTGCTCCTCGAAGGTTTTTTCTTCTTCTGAAAGCTCTCCCTGGGATGGAGTAATTTCTTCCTCCGGAATCTCTTCTAATGGCGGGGTGATTTCCTCTCCAGGAGTCTCTTCTAATGGCGGGGTGATTTCCTCTCCAGGAGTCTCTTCTGATGGCGAAGTATTTTCTTCTTTCGACGTCTCTTCCGACAATGATGTACTTTCCTCCGGAATAAAATCTTCTGTGCGCATTTCACCCTCTTGAGTACTATTTATATTTGGAATATTCTCTTCTTCCACTGAAACTGCCAAAACTGTCGTTCCTGCGCTATTCATGCACAAAACCAATAAAAGTGTCCAGGCTATCCATCTTAGCCATCTTTTTTTCCTCTTCACACAAATTCCTCCTAAAAACATATTTTCCTTTTCTCAACTATCTGCCTTTTTTATCCATTCCTTCTGCATTGCCGCTGCTATAAAGCACTGCAATAGTTTTTTTGAAAATACACCACATTCACCGTTGGCAATCATTCTTATGGCTTCTTCATGCTTTAATTTTCTTTTATAGGGGCGTACACTGACCAATGCATCATAAGCATCCACAAGGCCTACTATCTGAGCACAAAGTGGTATTTCATCACCTTTTAGTCCATCCGGGTAACCAGATCCATCATATCTTTCATGGTGATATCTGCATATTTCATAGCTATACTTATTAAGTTTTTCTGTCGTAGTTCCTTGTGGAAACCGCAATGTCATCTCTGCCCCTGTAAGAGGATGCTGCTTTACAATTTCCATCTCATCAGCTGTTAATTTACCGTTTTTGTTCAATATCTCTATCGGCACACGGATTTTTCCAATATCATGAATTGGAGCCAGATGAGAGACATTTTCTATTTCTTCCTCTGTAATCCCATACTCCGGATAGTTTTTCTGTAGTTGAAAATACACTTGTTTTGTATAAAAACAGATATCATCCTGATGTTCTGTTTCTATAAGATTATTGTGATTCAACACTGCAGCCAGAAGCGAAACCATTTTCCAATACTGTTTTGTCTCATCCTGTGCTTTTTGTCTTAATTCCCGTTCCATATTTACAATTGTGTTAGGGATAACTTTTGCATTATGGAATGTAATAACAGCAGTTTTCTCATTTTCATCCACAAATCTTTTTACTTCCATCCAAACATAAGTCTCTGAGTTTTTCTCGCTTCTTCTTTGATAAACGATATCTTCTTCTGAACAGCCCTTTTTCAAATGCTCTGTCAACGAATCGCTTTTCAAAAATTCCTGCAGTTTTTCACAATCTTTTTCACATACATATTTTTCACAATATACTTTCAGAAAATCATCATATGTTCCTGCATTTTTTACATCATCATAAATCCCCCTGTTATGAGAATAGATACATTCATAACTGTTTTCCGCTAAATTAACTTTCAGAATGATATAAAATCGCCCAAAATATTCATCTTTCCCCGGTCTGATAATATCAGAGATTTTCACATTTTCTAATCGGTTATTGTAAGTGTTCTGTAAGTCCAATAAGACTTGATGTACTTTACAGCAATCCGTATAGTTTCTGGAGCAAAATCCATCCTTTTCAAGACAGCGACTGATTGCCATTGTTGATTCCATACATGATATGACATCAAATAAAGAAATCTTTTCTGGATTTTTGGCAAGGGCATATCCTCCACTGATACCTTCAGAAGCTGAAATAATCTTCTCTTTTTTTAACTGCTTTGTGATTTTGGGAATATAGCTCTCCGGAATCTTTAATTCAGAAGCTAATTTTGCCGTTGTAACCCTGTGCTTTTTTATTGCCAAATAACAGACAATCCTGATTGCATAATCCGTTGTATTGGTAAGCTGCATAGGTGCTCACCTCTCTCTCTTTTCTTTGTTCCGTACATAAACTCATTGATTGAAAAAGGAAGAATCAGAAAAGATTAGAAGCCAGGAACATGCTATTTTCAAATATGTTTTCCAATTCTTATGCCTCATTTTTCGCATCTTCCTTCCTGTTCTTCTGCTTCTCCATGAGTAATCCGCAAAGGCAGATAACTGAGCCAAAGAATAAGAACAAATAGCCTGCAACCGGACTATCATCACCTGTCTTTACCGGCGAACCATTATGAATAATATCCTTTGATCTTGGGGAAGATGGAACCGGGTTTTGATTTTTACCAGTTTGACCGGTATACGAGTTTTTGAATGAAACCTTCGATACTTTATCTCCATTTTCATTTTTGACCACTGTTACCGCCATCAGTTCATTATTGGAATCAAAGAATCCTTCAATCGTTACATCATAGGTTTTTGAATCATATGTATAATTTTCTTTATTCTCTGTTGCCTGGTACAGCTTGTAATGATATTCTCCTACCTGTCCGACATTCATAATCAGCTCTGTAGAAGAATTACCACTCATATTCCAGGTAAATGTTCTTCTATTGCTTCCCTCCGGCATTGGATTTTGTATCTGATCTGCTATTAAAACATAAGAGCCTGTTTTGTCAGCATCTGCAGAATTGTTTACTTCAAATATCTGTTCCACTGGTATTTTCACTGTTGTGTTTCTGTCAGCTGCCAGTACTGGTCTTTGAACACCCAGAAAGAATATCATGGACAGGAATATAACCATGGCTATTTTTGTCAAACGTGTTGTTCTCATGCTTCTCCCTCTCCTTCTTTCTTCTTGTTTCTTTTCTTTTCTATCTGTCTTGCTATCAGAATCAGTACAAGGACAATCAGGATAAACCATACAATAACTGGCACTTTTCCTACTGCATTTTTCAGTTCATCAATTCCTGTACCTACGTTTTTGGCTTTTTCTTTTTCCGGATATATCTGATCTGTTAAGCGTCCCACCAGGATATTTCTTCCATTTGTCATATCCGATGTACAGGTGGTCAGCAAAACCAGATGATCATCTTCCGTTATATTCATATCTCTTTTATATAAAACATTGTTCTCGATTTCCTGCAGATACTCCTGTTTCGCTTCTGGTGTGTCCAGACACACATTGAAAATCGTTTCATTATAGGCATCTACCTGCATCAATGCATAGAATTCGATTCCATGGTCTTTTCCGTCAAAGAACAGATTTCCATATGGATGTTCGTTGAAATACTGTTCTTTTGTAAATTCACCGATATCTCCAAACATCATGTGTTTTTCCATATGGTGGCCATATATAATATTATCAAAATCCGAAAAATCCGGCTTATTTGCACAATGTAAAAAGATTGCTCCGCTTAAGGAATAGTTTCCTTCCGCATCTGTATTCATATAAGTATCATCATTGTCCGTCTGCACCAATGGATAATTGATATTTGTGTCATTCACTCGTATCCATCCAATCACATCCGGATTGATTTTCTGTAATTCTTCAAAAGATTTCGTACTCTTTTCAGTAGGAATATATGCTTCATAATTTTTTGCATCTGCAGTCTGATATACCTGATGGGAATCCCACAGCATATAACCGGAGAGAAACATAGCTGCAAGAATCAGTGATAATGCTATAAAATTTACAATATGGTCTAATCCTCTGATAATTCCTTTCAGCACTTTCTTCATCCGAAGCATATGTACAAGTTCCTTTCACCATTTCTGTTTCTTTTATATTTATCAAAACTGGTTCATCTGACCAATTTGCTCGCAAAATTAGCAAAAAGGGATGCGGCGGAGCAACGCCGCACACATCCCCTTTCCTGGTTGCTATATTTTATTATTTCTGTAATCTTCTGCGTTTGAATCCTACAAAAGCAATCAGTGCTACACCGCAAAGTGCAATCATCAGAACGTATGGAAGAGTGTTCATGATGATACCAGTTACAGGTACATCGTTGTATGTATTGGTTACATCAACGGTATTCTGTTTCTGACCTAACTTCTGGTTAGTTACTGCTGTAAGTTCTCTGTTGTATGATGTTTCAGCAACAGGAGTCAGCTTAGAACCATTGATAGTGATTTCAGCACTACCTTTATAGTTTTTAGCTGCAGACTCTTTTACAGTAATTGTTGTTCCTACTGGAACACCAGTGAACTTCATGTTTTCATTTGCTTTCAACTTGAATGTGTATGTTCCGCCCTCAACAGATGTAACAGTATCTCCATTAGCAGCCTTGATTCCGCCAAGTGTGTTTGCATCTGTTCCAGTCGGGAATGCAAATGTTGCTGTGAAAGCGAACTCATCGTCAGGAGTTGTTGTTGTACCATTTGCATTAACAATCTTTTTAGACACATTCAAAGAGCCAAACTTATTATAAGTCGGATCTGGATCTGTAGGATCTGTACCTGTACCAGCTTCCTGTACATAAGTGTTAGTAAAGTTGAAAGTATTAGTATCGGTATTTCCAATATCTACTTTACCAGTTTCTGTCTGACCTGCATCATCTTTCACTTTATTTACAACGATATTAGAAATTTCTGTACCAGTTGCACCATCTGTAACATATACATCCATTGTATACTCAGCCTGTGACATGATCATTTTTTCATGCTCACTGTTTGCTACTATTGGATCTGCTGTCTGTGTCTCTTTTACAGTATACTCATACTTTCCTGCTTCTGGATATGTCGGAAATGTAATCTGAGCTCTCTTAGAAATTTTTCCTGTTTCAGTATCGGTAAATGATATCTCCGGCATAGTAACCGCTGCATCTGTTGTAATGATACCAGTTCCTGTCTTGACCTGCTCTGCTGTAAAGCTAAACTTCTCAGCCTTTCCGACCTCTGTGTTGTAGGTCTTAGTAATCCATGCCTCCGTTGTCTTGCCCTCATCTGCCGCAAATGTTGGCATTGCCATTCCCATCGTCATGGCACCAGCAGCAACAACTGCGAGCACTTTTTTGAACATTTTGTTCATGCTCATAATGCTTCCTCCCTTGTAAATAATATTGTTTGTTTCTATTTGATTAACGGAGGAGGGGATTAGAGTCCTCTGGTCCGAATAACCGCAATCGCTTTTCCTTTGACATCTTTTACATTGATACAGCCATAGATTCTGCTGTCTGACGCCTCCGGTCTGTTATCACCCAGTACAAATATCTGACCTTCTCCAACGGTGATTGGGAAGTCAACTCCATTTTGAAACTGTGTAGTATCAAAGTATATATCCTGTGAAATCTGCGTAGCACCGTTAATCATCAAACCGTCTTTTGTAATATCCACGGTATCACCTGCTACTGCTACAACCCTGCCTGTGGTTGTTCTGCCATCTTTCTTAAATACTGCAATATCACCGGACACAAAACGCTTGTCCAGTCGATAATACATGACCAGATCACCATCTTTTATTGCTGGTTTCATAGATACGTCATTGATTCTCGCCATCCCGTACATAAATGTAAAAACAAGGATGACCGCCAAAATGATAAGAACAATCTTCAATAACAGTTGAAAGATATCTTCTCCCAGTGTCGTTTCCTGTCTGGGAAGCTGTTTCTCATTATTCTGTTCTTTCTCAACCTGTTTCTTTTTCATGTTTCATTCCTGCTTCATATCAACTTAGATAATCAAGGTATCCTTTTATGTACTGGTTAAAGTATAGCACTTGTTTTTTGCAAAAATAATACAGAGAATAGGAAGATATTTTCACGTTTTGCTACAAAAAATTTGTAGTTATCGGTTTTTCGCAAAAAAAAGAAACCATACCATAGAGATATAGTTTCTCTTTGAATTACAGTGTTTCTGCCATTTTGAATAAAACGATTCCATTTCTAACAGCCAGCATCTCAGCAGAATTCTTGAAATCAATGCCGGAAATATCTTTTATTTTTTTCAATCGCCCTGAAAGAGTACGATAATTTACGTAGAGTTTTTCAGCTGCTTTATTCGCACTCTTATCACAGTCCAGATACGCCTGCAACGTTTCAATCAGTTCTCCATCATGTTCTTTATCATACCAATATAATTTCACAAGTGACTCTGGCACATATTCCATCAGTTCATCACGATTTTTGATTTTTTCAAAAATCTGGAAAAAACCGAGCTTAGAAAAATCGGCTACCGATATATTCTTATCACCATAGAGATATCTGAGCATATCCATATAGTCTATGATTTTCTTTGAATCCTTAAAAGATTTTTTCAAATCTCCATATCCATTAACAATACTTCCAATGCCAATCTGAAAATCCGTTGTCTTATTTCTGTGAAAAATCTGCTTCTGTACTGTCTGATATAATTTTTCCATTTCTTCCCGGAACCCTGCTTGTGTTTCCCCAGGCTTAATTTCATGAATACACACAATCTGATTCAGATTCCGGTAAATATGTTCATCCTGAAGTAATCTCTGAATCTCGCCTTCTATCACTCCGATTTCTTCTAATTCTTCTTTTGTATAATAATCTTCGCTATTGCTTGAAATCGTATGAAAACTTACCACACAATATTGAGCTGTATCTTTCAATTTTAGCATTCTTGCAGCTTTACTCAATTCATCGCCCGTTAATAAACCATTAAGCAAGCTATATTCAATATCTCGTTGATATTTTTTTTCTATCTCATTTTTAGCATATGTTTCCATAAAACTATACTGTAAAGTAATAACAGCATTTTCCAATGCCATATAGTCCAGTATTGTTAATGGCATATTCACTTCCGTGACTACCAAATAAATTTCTGTTCGACCTAACACATGTATTTTTGTAATATATTGCGTATGCTCTTTTCTCTGTTTTTTGTATTCAAATCTGGTAACAATATCCGGTTTATATTTCTCAACATTTTTCTCAAATACAAAATCAGACAGATCCTGCGTTGTGGACGCACAGCAAGTTAAGTTACTATAATATAACGCTACCGGATTGCCAATCATGGAAGACAATAGAAACAAAATATTTTTAGTTGGATCTTCAAAATCCTCTCCATCCAATAACATGTTAGAAATATTGTCGTGTGTCAATTTGAAATAAATCAACCGTGCGATATTTTCATCATAGATCTGCAGAATAACATATTTTATAATACCCCAATAATACTCATCTTCCGCAATTTCTATCACTGGAATATTACGTTCCGAACAAAACTTTAATAAAATATCATAATAATTGACTTTCTGTACCATGTCCGGATGCTGCTTTATAATAAATCCACTGACCTGTTTCTTCTCCAGTTCATTCAAATGTTTCCGAAACTCTCTGTCCGTTTCTCCGAAATACACTTTCATATTTGTAAGAAGAAGCTCTCCTCCAGTCAGATATCTTTCCATATCTTCTATTTCGATAATTCGTATACCTTTAATTTCCTGATTCAGATTTTCTTTACATGTCACTAATCTCATATCAGGAAATTGTTTCGATTCTAATAATTGTTTTACCGTATAAGCCATTCAGCACCTCGTCAAATTCGTCTTTTGTTGTCTACTTTGGTTGTACCAGCATCTGATGTTGTGTTTTCAAAAGTGGCATAAGTATACAGTGTAATTATACCCCCCCCCGAAATTTTCTGTCAATTTCTTCATGCGTATAAAATGCATATTTTATATAGATTCAAATAAAAAAGACAGCTCGCATCTTTGTGAACTGTCCATTACTTCTTCAGGCTGCGGATAAAAGTCATAAAAATTTCTCTTTCCTTCTCCTCCAAGCCATCCCAAATCTCAAGTATTTCTTTTTGCTCTTTTGTCAGATCCAATCTGCTTTCATCATCTGAAAAAAATTGTGCGATTGTAATTTCAAATGCATCACATATTTTTTCCAGATTAGCCATCGTCGGCATACTCTTCTGATTCAGCATATTTCCCAGAGCCGTCTGCGTTATTCCTGTAAGCTGAGCTAACCTATATTTTGTATATCCTCGCTTCCGGCATAGTTCCGCAATTCTTAACGGAATATACTCTTCCACACACAAGTATATACACCTCTCTTCTAGTCTATGATACCAATATTGTACCTGTTGACCAGAAGATTTATTAGACATTTATTTATTGATTATATACTCTTGTACACAAGACTATTCAAGTAAAAAAATATAGCTGGACAGTCCACGATATTCAGTTGTTGCATATATTTATGATACTTTCTACGAGGAAATCTGTCAAATACATATTGATATAAAAGCAAACAATTTCATAAACCAAACCTGATGGACAACCATATTTATGATTATCCATCAGGCTCTTACTTTATCTTACACCACGATCAGCTCCTCTCTCCGGCTTATCTTTTCCCTGCTTTTCTTGAATTTTCCTCTTATTGATTTCCAGTCTTTCATGAATGGAAGGCTTCTTTGCTTTCGCAGCCACATTTTTATCTTCTGTCCGCACAATCGAAGCCTCTTTCCCGGCAGTCCTCGTATTTTTCACTTTCGTCTCTGCGGTTGCTCTTTCCCTTCCTGTCAAACCGCCCTGTTTTTCTGCGATCTGTTGTTCTCTCCGCTCTTGTACACCTTTTTCTTCCAGACTGCAAAAACTCTGCAGATACGGCAATACATGATCCTGCATATCCGTCAGTTCTTCCAAATACTTCTGAAATTCTTCATTTCCTTTATTTTTCATAAATGAGAGCCAGCTTTCATCTGTCAGTTTCATTTCATTCTGTAGCTTCAGCTGGCTAAGGATGCCGCCATTTCCTGTTCCAATATCAATTTTACTTTTAAACTGCCGCAACATCTTATCGTCTTTTTCCGCATAATATACGGTAAAAAACATCTGGGCTGTCATAGTAGGCTCATTAGTCCTCGGATTACGGTCTGCATACCATTCTTTATCCTGTTTGGCAACAAGGGCATCCAAATCTGAGAATTTCTGACAGCGTAGTTCTATCAGTTCGCGCTCTTCACAGTAATTCACATACACCATCGGCTCTGTTTCTTCGGATATATCCGGTTCATAGAATTTTAACCGTTCTATCAACACTCCGGCTCGTACAGACTGCTCACACTCTTCCTCCACAATGTCTTTCAGATAGGAAATATAAGAACCAATATTTCCGCTTTGCAGATCCAGTATGACTTCCTGCACGGTGTCCTGCCCCGGTTCTATATGATCCCGATACTCATACGGATCAAATGCTTCTGCAATCTCATCCAGTGCCTCTGCCAGCTGTTCTGTAGTCATCTTCTCTGGATACATTGCTTCTCGAACATCCCGCATCGGTACGTACTTATAGTCCGGCAATGCTTCATGAATTTTCTCAATCCCTTCCCGTACCAGTGCAAGTTCTCCATAAAATCGAACATCGTCCATCAGATTTCCAAGTACTGTATTTCCTTTTACGATTGCAAATTCAGCATCATCGTAGTAACTGTCTTCCGGATTACGATAGATAATCCCCATACTGCATACTCGATAGGCATTTTCAGGATTTTCCCTATATTTTTCATAGACCGCAGCAATCTGATTAACATCGGTACTTTTTTCATAAGCTCCCATATCATGGAACTCATCGCATTCTGCCGCAAAGTATTCCAGATACGGTTCTTTCTTCGGTGGCATATTATTGAGGACATTATCAATCATGTTATAATTTGCCTCTTCCAGTTCTTCTACCTTTGCCAATGGCTTATATTCGCCCTGACTTTTCTGAATCTCTGCCATTACAACCTCATCCATTTCTTCTACCTTTTCCATCAACTGATCATAATCCCCACGGATGCGTTCTCCAGTCCATCCTTCCTCTTCCAGAAGTTCCTCTGCCGCTTCTTCGATAGAGATTTCATCATTTTCATGCACACCGCCATCCATCAAGCGGAAATCTTCGTCGTAAAAGGAGTAATCATATCCTTCTTCTGTGGTCTGAATTGCAAAATACCGTTCGCCCACCTCGTATGCCAGTTCGCTAAGAGATTGCTCTTCCAGTTCCAGGAAATGATCTAGCTGCTCAAAGCTGATGCTGTCTACAAAATGTGCTGTTACATTTTCTCCGTCATTTAAAACCACGATATCACTGACGGACAGAGAATGTCCTCGGAAGTCTTCTGGTCTGTCGATGTTGAATCTTTCAAAAATATCATCCAGTGACATATTTCCGAATAGTTCTCCCACATAGACCAGTTCATAATCTTCTTTTTTTATCTGCATACCATGACTTTCAATAAAACTCATATTCATAAATGCATAGTTTTCGCCTGGTGAATCGTCCTTGATCTGATAAATACCAAAGGTTCGCCTTGTTCCTAACAACAGGTTTGCCTCTTTCAAAGACCGAATCTGCGGATATTTTTGCATTTCCCATTCCAGGTTACGAAAACGCTCCCGTTCTGCCATGGACATCTGATAATGCTCCGGTCCTCGTTCGATTTCCTTGCGTTCCGTAACATAGACCGGTGATGAAAAATTAGTAATCAGATAGATATCTGCTCCTGTATCGTATAATTTCAGTGCTTCTTCCTGATCTATGACACTCATAGGCTCCTGAAATGCTCCAAAATCTTCATCTGCATAATCCAGATCCTGATCCCTTATCCGTTCCCACATCTGTAATTCCATACCAAACAGCCCTTCGTGTGCCTGTATCATTTCTTTACTTGCATACTCTCCCTTACCGCCATCGCTGTCCAGGCAATAAATCTTAGAACCCATTCTGTGATAATCCAAAGCTGCTTCTTTTCTGAGCGGCACCATGTCTTCTGCTGTATATCCATAATCACGTAATTCCAGCTTACCTATGGTTGGATCTGGTAGGTCCTGAATATCCATTTTTGCATCATCCAGAAGTTCCTCTACTTTATCTTCATCTGCCTGATTGATTGCATCTGTCAGATTTCTTACCAACGTCCTTACTTTCTCTTCCTCGCCAATCAGATTTGCATATTCAAAAATCTGTTCTTTTACATCCGCTGGAATCTCTATTCCCATGTGTTCTGCACGATCTATCTGTTCCTGCGTAAATTCCTGCATTTTCTGCGTTTCTTTTCCTGTTATCATATTTCTCGCCATTCAAATTCCCCCTGTGTTCTAAAAAATGGCATAACCGGCAGAACCTTCTTCTACCAAATTATGCCATCTTTCCTGTTTATTTATTCCAGACCGAAGTCCCGTTTTCTGGTTTCCCTGCCAGTTTCACTTTCCCGCTGGCTTTTTTCTTTATAAATCTGCAATTTCTCATGGATAGAACCATGTGCCGGTCTTTCTTCTTTCTCTTTTGATTCTGGCTGCTCTGCTTCTGTATCTTCCCTTTCATCCATATTGAGAAGCGCATTTAACTCTGACAACCGCTCCAGTTTCTGGTTCAGTTCCTCTTCTTTTGGGAATGGCTTTCCAACTTCCGCTTTCGCATTTGCCAGCTGCTCCTGTACCGTTTCCAGCCGTTGCTCTGCTTCTGCCAGTTTCTCCGGATAGCTTTCCAAAAGATTATTGATACGAGTGATATTTCCCAGGGCATCTGCCCCCAACCGAACTTTAGCTACCGATTCATGCTTTACAGACAGGATAAACTCTTTGCTCCAGCTGTCGAATTGGATTCTCATGTTGAATCCCTGATAGCTTCCAATGTCCATAGCTGCATCTACAGACTTAATGTCTTTGCAGACCGCCAGAAGTGCCGCACCTGCCTCTTTCTTTTCTGTGAACACTTTTCCACTGATTTCCATAGAAAACTGCTCTGGATCTGTGATTTTATGCTCGGAAAAGTGTGCGATGTCTGCCTTGTAGCTGTCAATGATCTCTGTCAGTTTTGCGATCTGTTGCGGAAAATTCCTTGCAATATCATCTTCCAGTCGGTACTGGTTATTCATATGGTTCGCTTTTAAAAGTTTCAACTTTGCTACGTCCACATCCAATGCCATCTTCTCTTTTACTGCCGGATTTCCGGTTGCAAGTGCTTTGACCTCCGCATAGGAAAGTGCAGCTTCATCCACATCTTCGCAGCTTCGGACAGGTGCTTTGCTGGTCATGATCTGGGAAATAAACTTCTGTTTATTTTCGATCAGCTGCCACATGTAGCTGTCAAATGTGGATTCTGTTACATACCGGAAGATATGAACCTTTTTATTATGGTTTCCCTGACGGATAATACGTCCTTCCCTCTGTTCCAAGTCAGATGGTTTCCAACCAATATCCAGATGATGCAGGGCAATCAGACGGTCCTGCACATTGGTTCCAGCACCCATTTTTGCTGTCGAACCAATCAAAAAACGAACCTGTCCGGATTTTACTTTTCCAAACAACTCCGTCTTCTTTACTTCTGTATTTGCATCATGAATAAAAGCAATCTCTTTTTCCGGTACACCTTTCTCCATCAGTTTCTGCTTCAAGTCATCATAAACATTAAAACTGCCATCGCCTTTCGGTGTGCTCAAGTCACAGAAAATCAACTGTGCAGATTTCTGTGCTGCTGTGTCTTTCCATATTTCATAGCTTTTCTCTGCACAAACTGATATTTTACTTTCTGGATTATCTGGCAATAATTCATTCACCAAACGCTGATCCAATGCTAACTTCCTTCCGTCATTGGTGATTTTCAGCATATTATCAACCGAGGCATCTACCCCACCGTTTCTGACAACCTCTGCACGTTCTCCCAGACTTTCTACGATTTCTTTCTGCTGTTCTGTTGGTTTCAGCACCACTGTTTCATATTCCGCTTCCGGCACTGGAAGCTTTAACTGATCGGAAGTCTTGATATCTGCAATCTCCTTGAACATATTCATCAGTTCCGGGATATTATAAAACCGTGCAAATCTGGACTTTGCACGATATCCTGTTCCTTCGGGAGCAAGTTCGATGCTCGTGACAACTTCTCCAAAAGTGGAAGCCCAGGAATCAAACAATCCAAGTCCCATATTCTGCAATTTGCTGTTCTGCAGATACCGCTGCATAACATATAATTCCGTCATGCTATTGCTGATCGGTGTGCCCGTAGCAAAGGTAATGCCTTTTCCTCCGGTAATCTCATCCAGATACTGACATTTATTGAACATATCCGCCGACTTCTGTGCTTCGTTCTGTGCAATCCCAGCTACATTCCTCATTTTTGTATAGAGAAACGCATTTTTATAACTGTGTGCTTCATCGACATACAAGTGATCCACTCCTAGTTCTTCAAACGTAACTACCTGATCTTTCTTCTCTTTCTGATTCAGTTTTTCCAGCCTTGTCTGCAGTGTCTTTCTGGTCTTTTCAATCTGTTTGACGGTATAACGCCCGCCGTCCTGTTCATACCTTGCACTCTGGATTGCCATTTCCAGATCATCAATCTGCTTCCGCAGCATAGCTTCCTGCCTCTCATCAGAGATTGGAATACGCTCAAACTGGGAATGTCCAATGATAATAGCATCGTAATTTCCCATAGCGATTCTTGCACAGAACTTTTTCCGGTTTGCCGGTTCAAAATCTTTCTTGGTTGCTACCAGGATATTGGCTCCCGGATATAACTGCAGGAATTCTGCTCCCCACTGCTCCGTCAAATGGTTTGGCACGACAAAGAGATTCTTCTGTGATAATCCCAGTCTTTTACTTTCCATTGCAGCTGCTACCATTTCGTAGGTTTTCCCAGCTCCTACTACATGTGCCAGAAGTACATTTTCTCCGTAAAGCTGGTGTGCAACTGCATTTTTCTGATGCGGACGAAGCTCTATTTCCGGATTCATTCCTGGGAAAGTCAAATGACTACCATCGTATTCACGGGGACGGATGCTGTTAAATCGTTCATTGTACACCTTTACCAGTCGTTCACGCCTCTGCTGATCTTTAAAAATCCAGTCTTTAAATGCTGCTTTCATGGCATCCTGCTTCTGTGATGCCAGCATGGTTTCTTTCTTATTTAGGACACGGATCTCATCACCATTCTCATTGACACTCTTATCATAGATGCGTACATCTTTCAGGTTCAGGGTATCTTCCAGAATCTTATAGGCATTTGCTCTCTCAGTTCCATACGTTGCATAGGCAAACGCATTTCTCGGACTGTCGGCATTCTTTCCAGTAATCCTCCACTCACCATTTACCTCTGAGAATTTTACCTGTATTTCCTTCTGTGCAAGATACCACGGCGTATGAAGCAGTTCCACCATAAAATCCTGATAATCCGAAGGTTCAATCCATGTGGCTCCAACACGCACCTCAATCTCGGATGCTTCCAGATCTCTCGGCTGAACCGCCTCCAATGCACGGACATTCGGTGTAAATTCCGGATGACTCTCGGCAAAGGTTCTCGCAGTATTTAATTTATCTCTGACATTTCCGGACAGATATTCATCTCCACTTTCCCACTGGTCTGTCAGTGGATTCTTAAAGATAACTCCGACCAGTTCTTCTGTGATCTTCTCTTCGGTCTTTCCTGTCAGCTCTGCCATATAAGGAAGGTCTACCTTTGCCCTTTCGTTAAGAGACAATGCCAATGCTTCTGTTGCTGTCTCCACGCTTGTCACAGCGACCGCCTTTTTGATGGTTCGTTTGGTGAACATGTCCGCTTTCCGCTTCAATGTTCCATCTTCATTCAAGTCTTCCAGTGAACACAGCAGACAATAAGAAGAGTCATCAGAAAATGCACGTTTGTTAGCATTACTTCCAATGACTCCATACTTTGCTGTGTAAGTATCATATACTTGATTCAGTTTCTCCTGCTGTTTCCGGATTTCTTCGTCTGTGACGGATTCCTCCATCTGCATGGTGATCAACTCACGAACAGTATCACGGATTGCAACCATACCTTTCACACGTTCTGCAGTAGCGGCAGGCATCTTCACCTGATTCATCAAAGAGTTGACACGGTAATATACCTGATCATCTACCACCGTATAACTGTAATTTCGCACATTTGGATCTGCTGGAATACTCTCTGGCATCTCATCCAGTTCTGTCTCCACATCTACTGCCGGTGCCATGCTTCCCTTGATGTGTTTTACAGCTTCTTGTAACTGTAATTCCAGATCAGCTCCTTCCATTGGAGCACAGGTTGTTTCCATACCATACGGACCGGACACTTCTTTCATCTCACCCAGAATCATTTCCGGATGCTGAACAAAATACTGATTGACTGTAATGCCATTGACATCACTATCCAGATTTATCCATTCCGGCATTTCTTTCGTAAGGCTTTCCCTCTTCTGGAAAAACAGGATATCAGCACTGACTTCTGTTCCTGCATTTGCCTTAAAAGCTGTGTTCGGCAGTCGGATTGCGCCCAGCAGATCTGCACGCTCTGCCAGATATTTCCGAACTTCCGGTGATGCTTTATCCATGGTTCCCTTTGTTGTGATCAGCGCAGCCACGCCGCCTGGACGTAACTGATCTATCGTCTTGGCAAGAAAGTAATCATGAATCATGAAATTGTAGCGATCATACTGACGGTCATTGACCTTGTATGCACCAAATGGCACATTTCCAATCGCCACATCAAAAAAGTCATTAGGATAATCTGTCTTCTCAAAACCTTTGATCTGAATATTGGCATCTGGATAGAGCAGCTTTCCAATTCTACCACTGATACTATCCAATTCCACACCATAGAGTTTGGACTGGTTTAGATTCTCTGGAAGCATTCCAAAGAAGTTCCCGACTCCCATAGACGGCTCCAGAATATTTCCTTTTATAAATCCCAGATTCTCCAACACCTGATACATACTTTCAATCACAATCGGCTGTGTATAATGAGCATTTAAGGTGGAAGCTCTGGCTGCAGCATATTCCTCTGGTGTAAGAACCGTCTTTAATTCCAGATATTCTGTCTCCCATGCAGCTTTTGTCTCATCAAATGCATCTGCAAGACCTCCCCAGCCAACGTACCTGGATAAGATTTCCTGTTCTTTCGGTGTTGCATTTCGATTCTCTTCCTCGCATTTCTTTAACAACTGGATAGCCATGATATTGGCACGGAACTTTTCTTTTGATGTACCCTGTCCAAGCTCATCATCTGTGATATGGAAGTTCATTGCTTGAATCGGTTCTGCTATTCCGTTAATCTCTTCCAAAGATTCTTTTTCTTCCGATACCTCAGCTTCTCCCGATAATTCTTTTTCTTTTTTATCATAATCTGTCCACACACGTTGAGAAATAGCAGTAAAATAGGAAGACTCTTCCTCCATAATTTCTTCCCTGATTTCCCGTAATTCATCTAAGGTATCCGCATTTACAGTTTTGTTGTGATAATGATAATAAAGTACTTCTTGTCCAAGTTTTACATCCAGACGTTCCAATTCTTGTGTTGACATTCGATTCCAAATATCATCTTTTTCCGTATGAATCGTGAAACCTTCTCCATCATCATGATATTCTAATGTGTATTGAAGTCGATTCGCTTCTCCTTTAACTTTGCAATCAAAATTATGAATTGTTGTTCTGCTACCAGACATATATTCTGAATCAACTAATCGCAAATCAGTTATATCTTCCGCTGTCAAAGTATCCTGCTCCAGCTGTTCTCCTAACATCTGCTGTGCTTCTTCCAAATCTGCCAGTCTTTGTGCTTCCTGTCGTTCTTCGTACTTTTCCATTTCTTCCGGTGACAAATAATCATCTGTGCGGATTAACTGGCGAACACGTTCTGCAACCTTATTCCACTTTAATAAAACTTCTACCTCTGGGCTGCCAATCTTCCCTTTTTCAAGCTTTAATCCTTTTGCATCGTGGGATGCGTCTGAAGCATCTGCTCCTGGTATTCCGGGTGAAGAACCACCTGTTCCATATTCATTTTTCAGGAATTCAGCTGCATCTTTCATATCATGGTGCTCCATGAAATATTCATAAATCCGGTTACGTCCTCCGGCAGTAATGCCGCCTCTTCTTAACACTGCATCTATTTCATCCTGTGTAATAAAGGATAGCGCCGGCCGCTCTACCTTGAATTGCTGATCAACCCAGGAAAAATCTCTCTGGAGGTCACGAAAGCGCTGAAAATACACTGGATTGTGCTGTATTTCCCAGCGATGATAATCTTCTGGATTCTTTTCCATATCTTCCTGAAGCCATTCAAAACGATAGGCTGTCGCAGCTGCTTCCTCCGGATCTGTCCAAGCCGCCCCCACTACGTCCTGCCAGTCAGGATAAGACAACTGCTCTTCTCTGTTTCTGCTCGTATCACGGAAATGTAGTGCCAGAAGATCTGTCATTTCTTTCTGTTCCTGCTCAATAGCATTATTGGAGATAAGATTATCAACGTAATTTCCCGACTCATACATATCCCGGATCCTGTCAGCAGCTTCTTCCCACGTAACGATACGGTCAAAGTTTCTTCTTGCTGAGTCGCCTCGTCGGATACGGATACCATCGTTGTCATACCAGATACTGATTTTCTGCCCATCTATGGTAAATCCTTTTCCTCCAGTACCATATTCATCTTTCAGGAAGCTTTGCATTTCTTCATTATCCAAACCTTCGATCAATCTTGCAGTAATGTGAAACAGTGTATTTTTCTGTCCGCTTCCTGTTCGGAGAATATCGTCTACCACTTCATCAGAAATAAGAAAAGCGGCTGGCTGTTCTAATGCAGCTGCCGCTTTCCTTATTTCTCCTAACTGTTCCTCTTCTGTTGGGAACAGACTTAACTGTAAATAATCTCCTGAATCACCAGCTCCTCTGCCTGTGCCTTGATCTGGTTCATGTGTCTGGTCCACGCCATTGTGTCTGCCATCTTGTCCGGTGCCGGATCTTTCTCCAGAAGTTCGTTCATCAGGTCGTCTACTCTCTGTCTTGCCTGGCTGTCGATCTCCATCAGATGACTGTCCAGACGGTTCTGCAGTGTCAGAATGTTGTAATTTCTCAGATACTCTTTCCTCATCATTCCGTACTTCCCGATTGTTCCTCTCGTCTCTTCCAGGCTGATATCTGGAATCTGATACTCTCCGTTCTGGCTGTAACTGATCTCTCTCATAGTCTGTTTCCTCCTTTTTTTCTTCTCTATCTTCTGCGTTATCCGTATTACTTTCACGAATTAACGTGTTAAATTCATTATAAGCTACTTCTTTTTCTTTTGCAACCGTTTTCAGGTCATTTTCCAGATCATTCAGAACATATCGTCCAATCTGCATCAGGACTGGTCTGCTGATCTCGTTGACTGCACTTCCCAAATGTCCTAATATTTTCAGCTGATTGAAGTCCGTAATATGCCGAAAATCCTCTGCATCCAGATATTCCTGTGCATCCAGCCCACATCGGTTTAGCAATACATACCAGACACTATTGGTCATCAGTTCCCGGAATTCTACTTCCTGATTCTGTTCGTCCAGTTCTTCCAAAAATGTCCCTGTTACATCCAGTCTCAGTTCTTCCAATGCATCTGGAAGCCATTCCTGCATACTCTCCTTCGCTGCCTGATGCAGACTTTCAGCAAGTTCTCCTTCTATATCTTCCAGTGATAACTGCTCCTGCAGATAATCTGCCACCAGTTGTTCTCCTTCCACCGGAAGATTCCATAACTGAGGATCCTTTCCAAGATTCCGCACTTTATAAGTGTCCTGCACATCAAATACATACCGAAGTTTTGTTTTCGGTCCGGAAGTATTATCAATCAAGGCAATCCCCTTGGATCCCTTTTTGATCCAGCGGTACATCTTCTGATTCCAGATTTCCATGGATGCTACGGCAGTTGCTTCCGGTCGCTGTGCATAAATTAAAAGCTGTTCTGGAAAAGTATACTTATACAGTCTGGATGCCGTGTTTAGGAACCGCATCCATTCCTGCGGACTGGCAGCTACATCTTTTGCCACCTCTTCCGTCAGCTGTTCCATTGCATATAATTTATTTGCCATGTGCTACTCCTTTTCATAAAATAAGGGACTGCTTGGCACAGTCCCCTTAAAATCATCGTTGTTACTCTTTATAATGCTGTGGCAAGATCTTTTGACTTATTCTTTGGCACTTTGTCTGACTCTTTTGCCTTGATTTCTGCCTTAGCTTTCTCCAATCTTCCATGGATTCCACCTTTTACTTCCGCTTTTTCAGCTGCTTTTTCCTTCTCCAGACGAGCTTCCCTGCGCTCAGCATTTTCCATTACTGCGGTCTTTTTGTCACAGAACTGAACCTTATCTGAAAGCTGTTCCTGTCTTTCCACCTGTGTCTCATTGACTTCCTGTACCATCGCATTTAATTCCGGGACCTGAAAAATTCCGTTATCAGGGAGAATCAGCACTTCATGAACGGAAGATGGGATGACAAAGTAATCACTACCCAGGCATTTCCCAATCTGTTTACGAATATCTTCCTGCAGTAACAGGGAAGCCCCATTCATCTTAGATTCATTGGTAAGGCAGAACATTGGATTCTCCACAGTTTCCATATCCAGTTTTTCATTCAAAAGATTCTTTGGTGTTCCTCCAAAAATCATGGATTCGACAATCTGCGTCATATCCACCAGTTGCACTCCTCTGTTCTTATCTGCCATCATCGCATCTGCCTGAATCTGTTCGACAGATACTCCCCATTCGTTCATCAGAGAAACAGTTACCGGAATACTGCTGATTCCCTCTTCATTTTCCTCCAGATTTACTGCATAATAAGCTGCAAAATCTCCGTGTTCTGTGACTACTTTGTCTGCCAAACGATCGGTATTCCATTCTTTGTCACAAATTCTCACCTGTAATTTGTCCTTCATCTTTTCATAATCAAGAATATCAGGAACTCCCATATCAAAAAATTCTGCTTTACCCTGTGCTTCAATACGCATATCAGCTACATCACCAACACAAGAATCTACATCTTTCCCATTGATATATTCCTGATAGAGAGAATCCAGATAGACTGTCGGTACGATTCTCTGATCTCCATTTGGAATTGTAATGCCAGTAAGCTTCAATCCATTATTTTTTTCTACTTCCTGAAGTGTAATTTCTGCGTCCTTGTAAGACTCTGGCAGATACTCCTTTACATTGTCTTTGACATATTCATAAAATTCTTTTCTGTTCATCATACGCTTTTACCCCTTTCTGATCATGTGATGGTTCATTCTTTTTCTGCTGACCATCTGCTCGGCTTTCTTCTGATAAGCCATCATTCTCTTTAAAGTTTTCTCCTGGTTTTTTCGTGCTTCCTGTCTTTTTTCCATTGCTTTCATCATAGTTTTCTGTTCCTTTCTGTGATTTTTTTGTATGAAAAAGGGAGCCTCACATAGAAGCTCCCAATCATAACCATTGATTTTGGTTTCCTTATTTGGTTTTCTTATTTGCTTTTCCTTTTTCTGCTGATATAAAGTCCTGCCATACCTCCTGCGGAGATTACCAGAAGCAGGATCGGCAGCCAGATATTCGTGCTGTCACCTGTTTTCGGTGCGTTTGATACCTTCGTCTCTTCATGGGAATGTGGTGTGTCCGGTGTGTTCGGTGTTTCTGGAACTTCCGGCTTCTCATTTGTCAGATTGAAAGTAACTTCCACGACTGGCGTACTGTCATCTGCATAAGCAAATGTCACTTCATGCTTGGTCTGATCCAGGGTGTATCCATCCAGTGTCTTTGTTTCCACCAGATAATACTTGATAGCGGTATCATATTTGCCGTTCTTAAATGTGGCAATCTCATACAGCTTACTTTCTGCATGACCGGCAGCATCTGTCTTTAAGGTTTCCAGAACCTTTCCTTTGCTGTCACGGAGTTCAAATTCTACCCCTTTCAGTGGTTCTCCTGACGATTTATCTGTCTTATTGAGAATCACTTTTCCCTTGGCAGTATCATCTTTCATAGCCACTTTCTGGATTTCTCCGGTGTCTTTCACCTCAAACGTCACATCGGCTGTCAGAAGATATCCTTTCGGTGCCTGCTCTTCACGTAAGGTATATTTACCGATTGGCAGTTTTTCGATATAGTGTGCTTCCTCTGTGGAAGTCCAGCTCTCTACTACCTGATCATCCTTATCGAGAATCGTCAGTTTCGCACCCGGAATCTCAGTTTCTCCGGTGATATCCGTCTTACTGATCTCTACTTTTGTCACATCATCTTTCATCTCATGCTTCTGAACCTCTGCTGTATTCTCTACTGTAAAGGTAATACTTTCTGCAGTGACATATCCATCTGCCGGTTTTGTCTCTGTCATGGTGTATTCCTTACCAACAACCAGTTCTTTGATCACATGGGATTCCTCCGTAGAAGTCCATTCATCTACTGTATTGCCATCTGAATCCGTCACTTTCAGGTGTGCACCTGGAAGTTCTTTACCTGTTGTCAGGTCTGTTTTGGTCAGCTCCACTGTGGTTGGCTGATTTTCAAAAGTAAAATCGTAGCTTACTTCTGTCTAGTCTTCTCCAGCATATTCAAAGGTAAACTCCTGTACTTCTTCTGTTGTAACAAATCCGTCCGGTGCAAAGATCTCTTTCACATAGTATTTTCCGTCTACCGGAAGATCTGCCGTAAAAGTAATCTGTCCTTTTTCATCTGTTACTCGCTGCTCGATCAAACTGTCTTTCTCAAGAAGTACCTCGCCCTTTGCATTTTTGATATCTTCACTGGTATAAAGACCGAAGACACCACCTGCAAGAACACGTTCTGTGTCTTTTTCTTTCTTCAGAACCGTAACCTTTACTTTCTGACGGGCATTCTGCCATTTTTCATCATAAGTGATGACTGGTGTATTCTGGTCCCGGTAGGAAAGGTCAACATATCTCGGCTCTCCGTCCAGCACATAACCATGGGCAGTTTTTACTTCCTTCACATAGTACTTGCCAGCCGGTAGATCTCCCATCTGTGCAATACCATTGGAATCCGTAGTAATGGTTCCTACTTTTTCATCTGCTTTGAAATAATCTTCACTGACACCATCTGCCGCTTTGATATCTTCCGCAGCAAATACATCGAAAGTTACATCTGTAAGACTTCCAATTACATATTCAAAGAGATGCTCCACAGTACCTTTTACATTGTCCAGAAGTGTCACTTTATCCAAAAACTCTCCATTTTTGTTGATGATCAGAAGTCCTGTCGGTACTTCATCTTTCATCTCTACTTTCTGAATCTCTGCGGTATCTTCCAGCGTGAACTTCACATCCGTTGCTTTCAGATAACCATAAGGTGCCATTTCCTCACGAAGGGTGTATTCCTCTCCAACTGTCAGTCGTTTGATCACATGTGGCTGATCTTTTACAGAAATCCACTGATCCACAACATTTCCTTCTTTATCAAGAACGGTGAGTTTTGCCCCATCCAGTTCCACACCTGTTGTTACATCAGATTTTGTGATTTCAACTGTTGTTGGCTGGTTCTTTTTCACAGTTTTCAGTTTTACTGCCTTCACATCCTGTCCCTGATAAGAAGCATTCAGATTCAGAACTTCATCAGAGGATACAAATCCAGCCGGTGCTTTTAACTCTTTCACATAATACTGTCCAAGTGGCAGATCCAGCGTACATACTGCAAGACCATCATTATCAGAAGTCATTTCCTGTAAAAGTGTCTCTGCTTTCACGATTACTTTTCCATCTGCCTTGATATCTTCTTTGTTATAGATACCAAAGACAGCGCCTGCTACGGTTGCACCATTTTCTGCATCCTGTTTTTCTACCTGGATTGCAACTTTCTGTCGGTCATCGCCAACAGTCACTTCCTGTTCAATCACAGGTGTATCCTGATCTGCATAGACAAATGTGACATCAGATCTGTCATGGTTCAGAACGAATCCTTCCGGTGCAGTCTTTTCTACCACATAGTAAGAACCAAGCGGCAGATTCTCTGCAACTGCTTTTCCATCTTCCCCGGTCGTTACCGTTGTTACCAGTGCATCTTTTGCATAGATCAGCTGTCTGTTTCCGTTTTCAGCTTTCTGATAATCCGGCGTAAAGATATTTTCAGCTGCATAGACATTAAATGATGCACCTTTCAGATATCTTTCTTCATAAACAAAATCCTTTTTAAATCGGGTCAGCATCTCACCTTTTTTATAGATCGTCAGCTTTCCTTTTACCGGATGGTTCTCGTAATCTACCGTAATAATGGCATCTCCGCTCTCAGAATCCATCTGGTATGCTGTGTTTGCATCCACCACAATCTCTACATAGTTCTTGTTAATTGTGTACCCTTCCGGTGCGTTGACTTCCTCAATCCGGTAATGTCCGATCTTCAGATTCTTCGGCATGATCAGATATCCCTGACTGTCCGTAAAATAGGACTTGTGAGTGGTTGTCACTGGGTAAGTTGTTACCTGTTCCACGTACTTTTTGTTGTCAAGGTCGTACACTTTAAATTCTGTTCCTGCAATCAGGACGGATTTCTTTGTTTCATCGTCTTTTTTCACAATTTTCAGTTTTGCCTTAAACTCTTCATCCAGAAGCACACGCCAGATCTGTGGCTCATTCGGATGATGTTCTGTGATATTCACTTCAAAATCATCGACTGGCTTGTAGTTGTGCGGTGTTGTAGTTTCACGCACGATATAGCTTCCAAATGGTAATGGAACACTGCAGGCATATCCTTTTTCATCTGTGAAAATCTCCGTTGCTCCATTTTCGCCACTCACTGCAGGTTTGGCAGAATCAAAATCATAACTTCCGTCTGCTTTTTTTGTGAGGGAAGATTTCAGATAAACTGTAAATCCAGCTCCGGATAACAGATCTGCATCTGTCTTTCCATTGTTGGCTGCTTTAATGATCTGGAATGGCTGCTTGATGACCTGCTCACTGGAAGTGCACTCTCTTTTTACTTCTGCTGTCATATCTCCTTCATAACTGCACACAAGATCATGCTCTTCTGTATCTGCCAGGTATCCGGTCGGCGGTGTGATCTCTTTGATATAATATTTGCCAAGATATAAGCCTTTTACAGAAGCCTGTCCTTTGTCATCCGTTGTTAGAGAAGCTACCTGCTCTCCTGCTTTATAAATAGTTCCCGTTGCTCCATCCGGGTGCACGATATCTTCACGGGCATATAGTCCATAAACTGCACCTTTCAGTGTGGCATCTCCCTGCGGTACTGCTTTTCCTGTCTCTTTATCCACTTTATAAAGATTGATCTTTGCTGTCACACGGTCATTGCTGAAGGTATGGGCAAAAGATACGGTTGCTTCTTTATCATTGGTGTAAGAAAACTGGAACGTATACACATCTTCTGTATTTCTTACATAACCTTCCGGTGCCTGATCTTCTTTTACAGAATAGGAATATCCGATTGGCAGGTCTGCTGTGAATTTTGCAGTTCCATCTGCTCCAGTAGTTGCTTTCTCAATCAGTGTTCCTTTTTTCACAACAACGGTTCCGTCTGCATTTCTAATATCATCGGATGCATACAGAGCAAAAATACCGCCTTTCAGTGGTTTCTTGGTGTCTTTATCCTGTTTTACTACAGAAACATCTGCTTTCTGTCTCTCGTTGTTAAAAGTCACATCTGCAAATACAACTTCTTTGTTCTGACCAGCATAAGTTAGAGTCACTGACTTTTCTTCGCTGCCGTTATAGAAAGAGTCCGGTGCTTTTGTTTCTTTTACCACGTAGGTTCCAAGATGCAGGTTTTTCAGTGTGACAGAACCATTCTCACCTGTTGTCAGGTTTTCTTTTACAAGGTCACCTTTGCTGTACACTTTTGTACCATAAGCAGTTACGATATCTGCCCCGGCATACACGTTATACACTGCATTTTTCTGTCTGCGGTTTTCATACTGAAATACCGTTCCATTTTCACTGACATCTGCTCCGGTCAGAACCTGTCCTTCTTTGTAAATGGTAAGCTCTGCCAGCTGTTCCTTATTTTCCACGGTTACAGCTGAGGTCTTACTTGCTACCAGTTTTACATTTGTTGCCGTTGCATTTACTACATATCCCTGTGGTGCTGTGATCTCTTTCAGATAAACAGTATCCTGTGTCTTGATGATCGTAACAGAAGATTTTCCATTCTTATCTGTTGCCGGCATCTGAGTGATCAGCTTTGTACAAGCCTCATCGCTGTATACACCGAATACTGCACCTGCAAGATTGACCTCCGCTGTATCGTCTTTCTTTACGATTTCGATCGTAGCCAGTTCAATCCAGGACACCTTTAAGCTTACATATTTTTCATCAGCAACACCTTCTCCAAATACAAATGCCAAATCCTGAACACTTGCATTCGTAGTCAGTTTATATGCTGAGTAATCTTTTGTAATACTTCCCTTCATTTTTGCAGAAAAAGTAGCATTTACATCTTTTGTCTGTGTCAGAGGCGCAGAAAGATAAAACGTGGTTCCTCCTCCAATTGTTACGCTTGCACCTGCCGCACTTACATTTCCAGTAGATACATTATGGAGCTTTACTCCTTTTGGTAAGTCCATTGTGATTTTCTGCTGGGAAGATGCGTTGAACTGAATGTTCTCCGTTCTCTGAACATTTCCATCTACATAAGCTTTTACATCCGGCTTTGAAAATGACATCGCTACATCTGGTATTTCCGGCTTATTCACACAATAATTATAGAGTTCTTTTGCCAAAGCCTCTCCTGTAGCATTTGTTCCGTAAAATGCATCACTACTTCCGTTGGCATATGATGCAGCCATGTGAATAATGATGAATCTTTTTCCTTCTGAAAAATCCGTGTGTTTATTCGCAAAAAAGCTTTCACTTCCTGCGGCATCTGTACCGTAATAACACACTTTTGCTAACGCCTGATTGTCTCCAATCTTTGTGATTGTATAATTTCCAGATCCAGGTCCAGGTTTTGCTGGCTGTACACAATACGCAGTTGCTCTGACGCTTCCGTAGCTGATATAGTACGGCTCTGTCAGATAGGTTCCAAGATTATAATCTGCATATCTATACAGAGGTCCTTTTTCGATTGTTACTTGCTGTGTACTTCTTGCTGAATAAGCCGAAACTGCTTCAAATGTTGCAATCTCTCCTTCTTCCATAGCATCAAGATCCACACCTTCGTCTCCTGCCTGTTCCAAAACATCATGAAGCTCTAACCCTGATTCTTCATCATAGGTATCCTGATTCTGTGCCTGCTCTACCAAATCATCAAATTCATCAGCGTCAATATCGGTAATTTCCGAGTCTGCTTCTGAATCCTCCGCTTCCTCTGTCTGCTGTTCACTGCCAGCTGTTTCGGACTCAGTCACTGCTTCACTCCCTGCCGCCTCTGTCTGTACTTCTGTTTCTTTATCACGCACAATCAGTTTTCGGCTGATCTGGTACTTCGGATGCTCCTGATTTACCGGTTCCACATAATAGACCGCTTTGTAAGTGTCCGCATGATCTGTCGTAAAATCCTCATTCTTTTCGTTCTTTGCTTCCTCAAATGTGACTTTAACCTTGTTATCATCCTTGATTTCCAGTCCTGTGTAGTCTGATTTCACATCAAATACACTGCCTGTTTCGATTTCATAATCTTTGGCAGTCACCACCTCATCTTCATCCAAAAGGTCTTTCACTTCCTCATAAAGCGGAGGTTTTTCCTCTGGCTGGATTTCCGCTGCATATGCCGTCATCGGAGACAACACTGTACTAAGCATTGTCATGCCTGCCAGCAAACCAGATACTACTTTTCTAAAATTACCTTTTTTCTTCATGCTAAGGTCCTCTCTTTCATATATTTGTATTAAAACAGACAGTCCTTAGACTGCCTGCAATACACTACTTATCGTTGTGGAAAAATAAGATTGAACTGTACATTTCCCTCTCCGGGATCGACCATCTCCACAGTTGCTTCATACTGTCTCCCTGTTTTTCTGGATACCAAATCCTTATAATGGATTTTTCCTTTAGACAGGAACTTCTTTGCTGCCACCTTATCCATCTTTTCTCCCTGACTTGCAAGAAATTTATCATTTTTCCATAAGGTAAAAGCACAGTTCCGGTCAGAACAGTAAAAATTTACTTTTCCTTCCCTGACATCTGCTCCACAGCGGGGACATTTGCCAATGACTTCTCCTTTTGCCTTTCCCTGAAACTGATTTTTCTTCTCTTCTGAAATCCCCTGATACCTGGCAACCAGTTCCTGCATCAGCTCTGTAATCCCATTTAGGAATTCATCTGCTGTCTCTGTATTCTGGGCAATATGATTCAATGCCATTTCCCACTCTGCGGTCATCTTCGGAGATTTAATCTCATCCGGCAGAACCGTAATCAGTACATTTCCATCATCTGTCGGCACCAGATTTTTCTTTTCCCTTTTCACAAAGCCAGACTGAATCAGTTTTTCAATGATTGCTGCCCTTGTTGCAGGAGTACCAAGTCCTTTCTTTTCTGTATCCTCGGTCAGCTCTTCATTCCCTGCACGTTCCATCGCAGAAAGCAGGGTATCTTCTGTGTACTGTTTCGGTGGCTGTGTAAAATGTTCCGATACAAAAGAATCACAGGGACCATAATGCTTGCCTGCCCAGATATCCAACTCCGGCTCTTCTTTTTCTGCAATGATTCCAAAGAACTGTTTCAGTTTTTTCTCAATTGTCTTGAACCCTTCCTGTTTTGTTTTCTTTGCATTGAGATAAAACGTATGGTAATTGCAGGTAATCTGACATTTATGACTTTCATAAATATAAGGATCTGCGGTTGCTGTCAGTACCCTGGCACTGATCAGATACAAAATCTTACAGTTTCGTTCTTTCAGTTCACCTATATCTGCCTTTGCTACTTCCACGGTCGGGATAATTGCATGATGATCAGATACTTTCTTTGAATTTAATACCTTACTCACGTCCGGCTGATATTCCAGCCCTTCGGCATAGGGCATTTTTCCAAGTAACATCTGAATCAGAGTTTCTGTGTTTTCTCCCATCTCATCTGTCAGATACTGGCTGTCTGTTCTCGGATAAGTAACAAGCTTCTGCTCATACATCTCCTGCACGGCATCCAGTGTCTGCTGTGCGGTATAACCAAACATTCTGTTTGCTTCCCTCTGAAGGGTTGTCAGATCATAGAGCTTCGGTGGACGAACTGTTTTCTCCTTCACATCGTCCTTCTCTACTTCACACATACGCTCCGCACAATCCGCAGCCACTTTATCTGCATCCTCTTTTTTCTGAAAATGCTCTGTAACCGCATCCATATCGTCAAACTTGATATGAGCCATATAATATTTTTCTTTGGTAAATTCCTTGATCTTCTGATTTCGATCCACGATCATAGCAAGTGTTGGTGTCTGTACTCTTCCAACTTTCAGATTCTGGTTATACAGAACGGAAAAAAGACGGCTCGCATTGATTCCCACCAACCAGTCTGCCTTTGCCCTGCAAAGTGCTGACTGATAGAGACTGTCATAACACGAACCGTCTTTTAATGACGCAAATCCATCTTTAATTGCCTGTTCTTCCATCGATGAGATCCAGAGCCGCTTCATCGGCTTTTGACATCCTGCCTGCTCATACACCAAACGAAAGATTAACTCTCCTTCCCGCCCAGCATCTGTCGCACAGATTACTTCATCTACTTTTGAATCTCTCATCAGTTTCTTTAAGATTCCAAACTGTTTCTTTGTGCCATCCAGTACCTTGTGTTTCCACTGTTCTGGTACAATCGGCAGATCTTCATATCTCCATTTTTTATATTTTTCATCGTATTCCGATGCATCACATAATCCAACCAGATGTCCTACGCACCAGGAAACGATATAACTGTTTCCCTCCACGTAGCCATCTTTTCTTGTTCTGGCTCCAAGCACGGAAGCCAGTGCCATCGCAACCGATGGCTTTTCTGCAATTACTAATTTCATTTACTCCTGCTCCTCCTCTTCATCTTCCAGCACATTATCGTCAAAATCTTCATCTCTCAGGATTTCCGGTTCTGTACTTTCTTCCTGCTCATCTGCATCGTCTACTTCACGCTTTTCAGACTCTGAATCTTCGGATTCATCTTCATCCTCTTCCATCTCATCCTCGTCATCATATTCATGTTTCGGTTTGTAGACTTTCAAGTAATAACCACCTGCCGCAGCTCCAACAGCAACCAATCCGATCAGCAGATAAGTCCCTGCTGAACTTTTGTCTTCTGGCATCTGAATTTCATCCTCTACCTTATCTTTCTCATCTGTCTCTGTCGTTTCCGGCTTTTCTTCTTCAGCCTGTTTCTCTGGTTCTGCATAAACAGTATCTACTTCTGGAAGTGTCACGGAATCAGAAAGTGTGAAGTTCATCAGATCTTTCTCGCTGACTTCGGTAAGAAAATACACATTATCCTGTGATTTTGAATTGTCGATAATCAGATAAAAAACCTTACCACTCTTAGTTGAAATGGTATAAAACTCTTTTGTGCCTTCCGTAGCTGTTTTGGTAACAGAATCTGCCGTCTCGCCTTCTTTATTAAGCTGCTCCTCAATACCTGTCACTGTCCGATCATCCACAGTTCCTTTTGCATCTGTCGACTCAGAAGCCTGTGCATCCTGCGGAAGTGGTGAAGTCGTTGTTTTCTCAGTCCCAGTTGCATCTGCACTGGTCGTGGTTGCCATCGCACCATTGCTGTCACTTGAAGTTTTCTGTTTCTCTGCCTGCTTCTTTGCCCATTCATAATAAGGATTCTGCAGTATATACTTCTCAGAAGTATTTCCGGCACCATCCGTTACCGTGATTTCAATCTGTTTTGTTGTAAAATCTTTCTGTGTCAGTTGCACTCTCAGCATTCCATCCTTCAAATCTGTATAAGTGGTGCCATTGACTGTTACAGTAGCAATGCCGGAAACGGTATCATTTCCCTGAATCGTCAGCACACCATCTGTCAGGGAAGCAGAGAGTGTCGGCTTTTCCGTGTCATAACACTTAATAGAGCGATTCTGCTCATAGACCTTCCCCTCACCATCTGTCACACGCACGTACACCGTCCGGTTTCCAGTAATCGAGATACTTCCACTTCCAGTTACATCCTGCCAGCTTCCATCTTTTCCTGCTTTTGCTTCAATTTTTGCTATTGAGAAACCTTCCGGCATATGACTGGCATCTACCGTAACAGTAATGGTTGTTTCGCCCTGTTTCCAGCCATCCGGTTTCTCAATCGTAATCGCAGGTGTTGTATTCTCAGCTGCATAAGCAGTCTGTGCCTGGAGTAAAGGTGTTGTAAGGCAAAGAAATGTCGTTGCTGCAAGCAGACTCTTTTTAACCCTGCTTTTAGTAATTATTCTCTTCTTCTGTTTCATTTTTTCCAGATTCATCATCGGCTTTTGTTTCCTCCTTCTTTATTTCTACCCTGCCGGGTAGTTCATTTTTCATTCTCTTTTTAAAAGCTTCCAGCTCTGGAATGCTCATATCCATTGCACGGATAATTTTTACAATTTCCAGATTTTCCGCTTCTGTTTTTGCAATCTCCGCAGCCTTGAACCGCTTTAAATCTGCTTCATCTCTTCTCCTTTCCGGGCGGCTGTTATAACGCCCTTTTCCTTACCATCGTCCGAATCCATAGAAATGGCTCTGCCAGTATGGAGAGTTGATGGACGTATACTGAACCGGATGCCCACAATGGATCATTTGACCATTGCCCACATAGATTCCGATATGCGTTACTGGTTCTCCTGCATCGTAGGTTCCTGTAAAGAAGATCAGATCTCCCGGCTGTGCCTCTGACTGTGATACAGGTGTACAAATGTTGTACAATCCCTGTGCTGTCAACCTTCCGGTGTTTCTAACCCCAGAATGAACTAGGCAGTAACTTACAAATCCAGAACAGTCAAATCCACTTGGCGAATATCCACCCCACACATATGGTGTTCCAAGATATCTCGCTGCTTCATTTAACAAACGCTGTGCTGCTTCACTGGTATATTCATTACCGCCAAAGCCTGCCCCTTCTCCTGTTTCCAGATAAAAGATCGGGTTTAACCGTTCTCCATTTTTTAACAGTTCAATATGAAGATGGCTTCCTGTCGAATTTCCAGTGTTTCCTACCAGACCAATTTCATCACCTTTGCTAACAGATGCTCCTGCAGATACGCTCCGGCTGCTAAGGTGTGCATAGCGAAGCTCATAACCTTTGCTGTCTTTGATAATGACGTAATTTCCATAGCTGTCATTATAAGCAGAAGTCGTAACCGTTCCAGTCAGTCCTGCCATCACTTTTGTTCCTTCCGGTGCACCAATATCCATACCATTGTGTAGCTGGTTTGCACCTGAAATCGGGTGAATCCGATAACCATAATAGCTTGTCACACTGGAATACCAGTTAAAATCAACCGGTGTCGCAAACATCTGTAAATTACCTTTCGTATCGTTATAGGCACTGAACAGTTCTTTCTGGAAAAATCCCAGCCTTTCCTGACAGATCGACATCAGATTTCCACTGTTTAAGGTAACATTCAGCACATCTACATCTCTTGTCCTGGTCACTTCCACTTCCTGGCTTCCATTATCATCTGCCAGATAACATTCCCAGGTCTTATGACCATGTGCGGATGCTGCTGCATGACTGTCATAATAGACATCAAACTGTACACCGTATCTTGCGAAAGCTCCGGTATCTTCTACCGTATATTCGACACCATTCATTACCACCTTTGTCCCCATTGGAACAAACGGATTGGAAGCATCTACTGCTAAGGTATGATTGGCTGTTGGATATGCTCCACTGGCAGTCGGTTCTCCGCTCCAAATACCACAACAGATCGGACAGTTACAATATCCACTGGTCACTACTTGTCCCAAAGATTCTCCAACTCTTACAGTTGCTGTCTCTGTCACAGTCTCATTGACTGCTTCTGTTTCTAACTGATACTGCAATGCAAAAAGAGCATCCAGTTCCGGCTTGACCTGTTCAAAGGTAAACTCTTCATACTTTGCTGACAGATAACTGATCAGGATAAACGGATCATGCTCAATAGGTCCGATGTTATATCGATATTCCTCATGTCCCGGTTCTTCAGATTCCATGTTGTTGATCCGCTCCTGCAGATTAGCTTCCAGCTGTGTATAATACAATTCTGCTTCCCTAATTGCCTGATCCGATGACAGATAACTGGTTCCCGTGTAAGTGATCACATTTTGTAAAAACACTGCAGAGCATGATGTGATATTTGTTATGATTAGAAACATCAATCCGATCAGAACTGCTACACTGATATACACCTTCCGGTTTTCTTTAAAGAAGTTGGTGACCTTACCGCCAATCTTCTTAATATAATCAATCGTACCTTTTGTAGCTGTTCCTACTGTCTGTTCACTTCGCTTCGCTTTGGCATAATCCCGTTTGATCTGTTGCTTCTGAATCTGTTTTTTTAGTTTCTTCTGCTCCTGACGGGCTGCCGCCTGTGTCTGTTTCTCTTTCTGTCTCTCCAGTCTGCTTCTCTTTCTGGATGCCCTCTGTTTCCTGCGTCTGGCACTTCTCTGTTCCAGCCGGTAAATACCTTCGCCGCCTTCTTCCAACTTATGGGCACCTTCCACTGCCGCATTGTCGTCTTCATTTTTACTGATCTCACGATGCAATGCTGCGGAAGTTGCACTTCCTGCTTTCTTGACAACAGAAGCTTTTTCTGTTTTTACAGATTCCCCTTCGCCAAACTTCAGGCGGGATTTCTTCTTTCCAGGAGTTTCCCCTTCATTTGCCCGATAGACCTGTGCCTTCTTGGAATGCTGCTTAGCTTCCTTTTTCTTTTTGGCTTCCTCATAAGAAAACTTTTTGGCTTTTTCCTTCTGTTTTTGATGGCGGAAATTGACTCCATCCGTATCCATCTGGTTCAATTTCTCCATATCTTTGTCATTTTTCACAGAAGCACCAGTTTCCTCATAAGCAAACTTCAAACGCTGTTTTTGTTTTGGCTTTTTGCTGCCGCCGGTCTGATTTCTCCGGCTGTCTCCTCTGTTTTCTGATAGATCAGCACGTTTTTCTTTCAGTCTCCCTAACTGTCCAGATTCATATTTTTCTGCAAGTCTGGATTCTTTTCCGACTTCAGCACGAATCCTTTTCCGGTTTTGCTGCTTTCTATTTTGTCCAAAATCCTCACTTTGCTTCTCTGTCCGTATCAGTTCCGGTGCATCTCTGGATTTTTGCACAGAGGGACGAATATTTTTCCCACTCCGTTCAGACTGGCGGGAATACTTATCCACAAGGCTTAATTCTTTTTCCCCCTGTTTTCCTCCCATCTGCACATCACTGGCACGGTTACTGACACGAACAGAAGATTTATCCGTCAGGTTTTCTTCCACCAGACCATCCTTGGTCATCTTTTGGACTTTCTTGTC